>RCNJ01000150.1_pt1 | contig 55610 bp, 43 predicted proteins | sample 2041171 | NCBI WGS metagenome assembly RCNJ01 (sample SAMN09708213, study PRJNA481090) | feces metagenome | biome: feces | host: Pygoscelis adeliae | place: Antarctica: Rookery Lake | collected 2010-03-01 | reverse complement strand
GACAGTTCGGAAACGTGGACGAGACCGTCAACGCCACCGAGGTCAACGAATGCACCGAAGTTGACGATCGAGGAAACGACACCGGGGCGAACCTGGCCCTTCTGCAGGGTCTGCAGGAAGGTGGAACGAACCTCGGACTGAGTCTGCTCAAGCCAGGCACGACGTGACAACACAACGTTGTTGCGGTTCTTGTCGAGCTCGATGATCTTCGCTTCGATCTCCTTGCCAACGTACGGCTGGAGGTCACGCACACGACGCATCTCGACCAGTGAAGCCGGGAGGAACCCACGCAGGCCAATGTCGAGGATGAGTCCACCCTTGACGACCTCGATGACGGTTCCGGTAACAACACCGTCTTCTTCCTTGACCTTCTCGATGGTGCCCCAGGCGCGCTCGTACTGTGCGCGCTTCTTGGACAGGATCAGGCGGCCTTCCTTGTCCTCCTTCTGGAGAACCAGAGCCTCGACGACGTCGCCGACCTGGACAACCTCACCGGGGTCAACATCATGTTTGATGGACAGTTCACGGGAGGGGATGACACCTTCGGTTTTGTAACCGATGTCAAGAAGGACCTCATCACGGTCAACCTTGACGATGGTGCCCTCGACAATGTCGCCATCATTGAAATACTTGATGGTGGCATCAATCGCGGCGAGGAAGTCCTCAGCAGACCCGATGTCGTTAATAGCGACCTGCGGGGTGGACTTCGAAGGGGTAGAGATGGTCATTGAGTCAGATGCTCCGATGCGGACAGGGAATAGTTATGGACATGTTGACGCCGGCGGTAGCCGACGTTTGCGGCAGACGACCACCACCAAGACCAAAAGCGGGCATGGTGAAAGGCACGACTTGCCAGATGGAAGCATATCGGAGTTGCGAGCGTATGGTCAACGCAGATGGCCCCTGCCGGCAGAACCGGCAAGGGCCATCAAAGTGCGTGTTAGTTCAGCTTCAGGCTAGAGCCCGCGCTACATACAACAAGTCTTCTGGAACTGTCTTCACCTTGCCCGCGATTTCACTCAACGGGACTAGTTCAATCTTGTCATTTCGCAACGCCGTCATGACGTTCGTGTGACCGTTGGAAATTGCATCCACTGCTGCAACGCCAAAGCGTGAACCGAGAATGCGGTCGGTAGGTGTTGGGGTGCCACCACGTTGCGTGTGACCTAGCACCGTGAGTCGGGTGTCGAATCCAGTGCGTGAAGAAATCTCAGCAGCGACGCGTTCGCCAATGGCACCCGCGATGATCTCGCCGTACTTACCCAACTGCACCTGGTACTCCATCGAGCTGCCCTCAAGTGCGTGTGCACCCTCAGCAACCACAATGATCGAGAAGTTAGCGTGCGCACGGTGGCGGTGCTGCAGGAAGCGCACAATGCGATCCATGTCAAAGGGTTCCTCTGGGGCGAGAACAAGTTCTGCCCCACCCGCGATACCAGCGTTCACTGCAATCCAACCAGCGTGCCGGCCCATGACCTCAACGACCATCACGCGGTTGTGGCTCTCCGCAGTGGTGTGAATGCGGTCGATCGCCTCAGTGGCGATGTTGACCGCAGTGTGAAACCCGATCGACAAGTCAGTGCCATAAACGTCGTTATCAATGGTTTTCGGGATCGCAACCATCTTGATCCCGGCTTCAGCGACCTTGCTGGCCGCGTGAATCGTGCCGTCTCCACCAATGCAAATCAGTGCTTCAATGCGCTCAGCCTCAAGGGTCTGCAGCGCCTTCTCCATAGTTCCATCTTCTTCACGCGGGTGGAAACGTGCCGTACCAAGCAACGTTCCACCGATCGGAAGCACGTTACGAATATGCTGCCGCTCTAGTGGGAGGACGTCGCCTTCTACGACCCCGCGCCACCCGTTGCGGAACCCGATGATCGAATGCCCGTACTCACCCAGTCCCTGCTTGACCACAGCCCTGATAGCTGCGTTCAAACCAGGACAATCTCCGCCGCCGGTGAGAAGACCGATGCGCATTCAACAACTCCCTCGAGTCAGATCGACACGTGCAGGACCGCACGTGAAGTAGTTTTTACGTCTGTCTACGTCCCTACCCTATCGAGGAGACAGAAGGGAGATGACAGACATAGGTCCCGAGCCGGCAAAGGAGCCGCGCTATTCAGGCAGACTGGCCACATGAACTCAGGGACAGCCGGATATCAAAATGTACCGCACAGCTCAGCCGGACCAGCACACCGCCAGTGGTGGGACGCTAACGCTGCAGAATATCTCACTGAGCACGGAGACTTTCTCGGCCCTGCGGACTTTTGCTGGTGCCCGGAGGGGCTGCGCGAATCAGATGCGCAGTTACTAGGCGACGTTAACGGCAAGCGCGTACTCGAAGTCGGCGCGGGCGCCGCCCAATGCTCGCACTGGCTCCTCCACCAGGGCGCTTACGTCACAGCGACCGACATCTCGTTGGGCATGCTGCAATCCACAACAGACGCGACCTGCAGTGCAGGACACAAATCTGGTGTCCGCTGCAGCGTGAACGCTATTCAAGCTGATGCACGCAGACTTCCCTTTGCTGATGGATCATTTGACATCGCGTTCACGTCCTACGGCGCGCTCCCATTTGTTCCTAATGCCGAAGCCGTCCATCAGGAAATTGCACGGGTACTGCGCCCTGGCGGCATCTGGGTGTTCTCTGTGACGCACCCCATCCGCTGGTCATTTCCTGATGACCCCAGTGAGCGTGGTCTGACAGCTAATCGGGCCTACTTCGACCGAACCCCGTACGCAGAAAAAGATGATCAGGGCGCAGTCGAATACGTTGAATACCACCGCACGATCGGTGACCACGTGCGTGAGTTGGCTACCGCAGGGTTGAGGCTTATTGATCTGGTGGAGCCGGAATGGCCGGAAGGCCACGACCGGGTCTGGGGCGGTTGGAGCCCAATTCGCGGACGGGTCCTCCCAGGCACTGCAATCTTCAAGGCAGAACTCACTTAGCCGATCTAGAGGCCTCGGCGCCGACCTCAAGGCAGGCTCAGTGCCCCGCGTCGTGCCAGTTATCCCCAATTCCCACGGAAACATCGAGCGGGACGGACAGCTCAAAGGCCGAGCCCATTTGTTGCCGCACCAGTTGCTCCACCTGCTCGCGCTCACCCGGTGCTACTTCAAGCACCAACTCATCATGGACCTGCAGCAAAGTGCGAGATTTGAGCTTCTGCTCCTGCAATTCGCGTTCCACGCCAAGCATGGCCACCTTAATGATGTCCGCTGCACTCCCTTGAATCGGGGCATTCAAAGCCATCCGCTCAGCCATGTCACGACGCTGCCGGTTGTCGCTTGTCAGATCAGGGAGATAACGCCGACGCCCCATGATCGTTGCTGTGTAGCCGCTGGCCCTGGCTTGTTCCACCACGCCGGACAAGTAGTCGCGCACCCCACCGAAGCGACTGAAGTAATCCTCCATCAAATTATTGGCCTCGCCAACATCAATGCTCAACTGCTTCGATAACCCGAAGGCAGATAAGCCGTAGGCCAATCCATAACTCATTGCCTTGATCTTGGACCGCATCGCCGGGGAAACATCGCTTGTTGGAACCGCGAACACGCGGGACCCCACATAATTGTGCAGGTCCTCGCCGGTCCGAAACGCCTCGATCAAGCCTTCATCTCCAGACAGGTGCGCCATAATGCGCATCTCAATCTGGCTGTAGTCCGCCGTCAGCAGGGTTTCGAAGCCGTCACCTACAACAAAGGACCGCCGAATACGACGACCTGCTTCAGTGCGGATCGGAATGTTCTGCAGGTTCGGATCCACCGAACTGAGCCGGCCAGTCGCTGCAACGGTCTGCTGGAAAGTGGAGTGAATGCGGCCGTCATCGTGCGTAGTCTTCAATAAGCCCTCAACTGTTTGACGCAGCCTGGTTGAGTCGCGGTGGGCCAAGAGGTGTTCAAGGAATGGGTGGCCAGTCTTAACGAATAAGTCGGCAAGAGCTGCAGCATCGGTGGTGTGCCCTGTTTTGATCTTCTTAGTCTTTGGCATTTCAAGTTGATCGAACAGCACTTCCTGCAACTGCTTGGGTGAGCCGAGATTCACCTCCCGGTCAATAACGGCGTAGGCCTCCTGAGCCGCGTGCTGAACCAAGCCAGCAAAGTGGCTCTCCAACTCACGCAGATAATCCACATCGACTGCTATGCCACGCTTTTCAAACTCCGCAAGCACCCCAGACAGGGGCAGTTCCATGTCAATAAGGAGTTTCCGCGACGACCGATCATCGAGTTCGTCCCCCAGTGCTGCAGCCAACTCAAGGACAGTTGCAGCCCTACTCGCCTGCTGCTGGTGTTGCGCTGAGCCATCCTCTGAGAGGTCAAAGGCCCCCTGTTCGCCTTCATCTGTGGCGCCGGTGCCCAACTCGCGATGCAAGTGCCGCATGGTGAGGTCGCCGAGGTCGTAATTACGCTGATCCGGGTAACACAGGTAGGCAGCAAGTTCAGTGTCAAAGTTCACCCCTGCAAGTACAAAGCCTCGTGCGCTTAGGGCGTGCCAAAAAGCCTTCAGCCCATGGGTAACTTTTGCTGCTGCGGGGTCCGCAAGCCACTGCGACAGCGTCGCTTCGTCGGCAACGCCGATCTCCGCAAGGTCATAAACCACTGCGCGGCCATCTCCATCAGCTATGGCGACCGACCAGGCATCAGCGTCGAAGGGGGTGCCCTTGCCCGCCACTTCGAGGCCCAGCGTTGCATCCTTGCGTTCCTGTAACCAAGCCGCCAAACCGCCCGATTCAAGCTGCTGCAGCGAAATAAGTGGCTGCTCAGAGGCTTGCGCTGCCTCAGCCTCAGCGTCCGGAGGCAGCATCGCAAAGAGACGGTCGCGCAGAGTGCGAAACTGCAAGGCGTCGAACACCTCGTGCAGCGCCTCGCGGTCCCATGGAGCGGCCTCAAGGTCTTGCGGATCAAGTGCCAACTCAACATCAGTGAGCAGATGGTTTAACTCACGGTTCTTCCGCACCTGGTCAAGGTGGTTACGCAGCGATTCACCCACTTTGCCTTTAATTTGATCCGCATGCGCGAGGATCTGGTCAAGGTCGCCAAACTGCTTAATCCACTTGGCTGCAGTTTTGGGCCCCACCCCCGGCACGCCCGGAATATTGTCGCTGGTCTCCCCTACCAGAGCAGCCAAATCAGGGTGCTGATGCGGCAGCAGCCCGTATTTGGCTTCCACTGCGGCAGGAGTCATCCGAGCTAGTTCCGAGACCCCCTTAACGGGGTACAACACTGTGACGTTGTCATTCACGAACTGCAGAGTGTCGCGGTCACCAGAACACACCAGCACTTCCATCCCCTGGTTATCAGCTTGGTGTGCCCAGGTGGCAAGGATGTCGTCAGCCTCAAACATGTCTTTTTCAAGGAATGGCACTCGCATTGCCGCCAAGACCTCTTTGATGAGCGAGACCTGGCCTTTGAATTGCTCCGGGGTGGCGTCACGGGTGCCCTTGTACTCCGGGAACAAATCCGTACGGAACGTCTTACTGCCTGCATCGAACGCGACGGCGACGTGGGTGGGTTTCTCCACCTTGATCAGGTTCGCGAGCATCGAGACAAAGCCATGCACAGCGTTCGTATGTTGGCCTGTGGAGGTCGCAAATTTGTCTACCGGCAACGCAAAATAGGCGCGGTAGGCCATGGAATGTCCATCGATCAATAACAGGCGGGGTCGCGTCTTGTCACTCACACCTGACAATGTATCTGTCATGACCGACAACCGCGTAGCCCAACCCGACCTCGAAGCCTTCCGCGAAGCCACCAAAGGCACCCTGATTGAACGCATGCACATGGAGATCCAGGAGGTTACTGCTGCGCGGACAGTCGCGACAATGCCGGTGCTCGGAAACACTCAGCCAGCCGGACTACTCCACGGCGGCGCTTCAGTAGCCTTGGCTGAAACGGTGGGGTCCTTCGCTGCCGCTCAACACGCGGGGCCGGACGCCGCCGTCGTCGGGATAGAGATTAGTGCCACTCATCATCGGGCTGTTCGCAGCGGGTCCGTGACCGCTGTAGCAACCGCCATCCACCTGGGACGCACTATGGCAACCTACGAAATTGTGCTTACTGACGACCAAGACAAACGCGTGTGCACCGCGCGACTGACATGCATGATCCTCGCCGAAAAGAGGTGACTATTTGGGCCAGGTGCGATTGGGAAACTCGACAGTCGATTCAAGGTTGAACAAGTCATCCGCCGCTTTCTGGTCTTCATCGGGAACCTCATCTGGCTCATCTCGACTCGCCAATTCTGCGTGAAAAGCCCGCAAATCGACCGGTCCGGATTGGGTCTCAATCCGGGCTTTCCGTCGTCGAGCAATGAGATCCTCAAGGCTGCGTGTTGCGCGTCGGTTCGGGCTTTCAGCGCCCTCCAACTTACGCAGCAACACCGACGTGGCAACCACTCGGTGGGTCGCCGCTGGGGCGAAACCCATCCGGGCGAGAAAGCGCTGCACGCCACGCGAGCCTGGAATTGGAACTGAATAGACCTCAACGGCACCTGCAGCGGATGCTGCCTGGGCTGCTGACATCAATAGCGAGTGACCCACGCCCTGTCTGCGATGCGCCTGAGCAACATAGACAGCTTCGACATACATCACGGGCTCATCGTTATAGATGTTGGTCGCGATGAGCCTCGCAAGAATGAAGCCGACTGCAACGCCGTCTTGGCGTGCAACAAAGATTTTGCCACCCTCGACGGAAAGCAAGACACCCAGTTGCACTTTCAGCCGCTCGGTGTCTGCGCTGCAGACCTGAGCGGGCGTCGCCGACTCATCGCGCGCTAAAATACAGAGCCGTGAGACCTCATCGAGATCCTGAACCGTGCCAACAACAATCTCTACTAGTGCCCGCACTGTTCCACCTCCAGAGGTCCGAAGCGGTCAATTTACTGCTCGTATCATTAACAATACGCTCTGCACAGAGCCCCTCCCCCAAAGCAAGCGCCGGACCTCCCAATGACCCGATCGCCCGAGCGGCTATACACGTGAAATCAACTCAAATTAGCACGCGCTCACTACGTTCAGCCCTTACCAACCTGATCAATCACAGCATCGGCAACTTCACGCATCGTCAGACGACGGTCCATGGAAGTTTTCTGAATCCAACGGAAAGACTCAGGCTCGCTCAGGCCCATCTTCGTCATCAGCAATCCCTTGGCGCGATCGACGCGCTTACGGGTCTCAAATCGCTCAGTGAGATCAGCAACCTCATCGGACAGTGCACTGATCTGCGCGTAGCGAGAAATAGCAATCTCTACCGCCGGAAGCAAGTCCGCCGGGCTGAAGGGTTTCACCACGTACGCCATTGCACCGGCGTCTCTGGCACGCTCCACCAGTTCCGTCTGGGAGAAGGCGGTCAACAGGACCACAGGAGCCGCGTGGGCCTTACCAATACGCTCTGCGGCCGAGATGCCATCAAGTTCAGGCATCTTCACATCCATCACCACGATGTCTGGCTGGTGTTCAATGGCCAACCGCACTGCAGTTTCACCGTCACCGGCCTCACCGACAACGTCGTAACCGGCCTCACGCAGGGTCTCAACGACGTCCATCCGGATCAGTGCTTCGTCTTCAGCCACAACCGCGCGCCGTTTCGGGCGGGCCTCTTTAACCGGAGCACTAGTCTCATCTGCCTCCGGCTCTAGCAGCGTTGGAAGATCCAACTGGAGCGAGGTGTCCTCGGCTGAACCGTTGTCGTCGGTCTGTGTCTCGTTGTCTGTCACAACTGCATCCTAATCGGTTGAGAACGATAAAGCGCCAATGCGCCGCTATTCGAAGCTGAAACCCCATAAAAAACACCAGACACGATCAAGTGATCGCGCCTGGTGTGTTTTGGTGCCCCGAGTGGGATTCGAACCCACACTGGATCGGGTTTGAGCCGAACGCCTCTGCCGGTTGGGCTATCGGGGCTGCGTGGTGACTATGGAACCACACTTTTGTATTGTGTGACGCACACGCCCACGGGTAAGCCGGCGTGATCTTCAACACTGTTGATCTGATGTCCAGGTCCGCGAGATAGCCCACGGACCTGAACATCAGCATCAGTTACAGCAGCGTGACAGATCAGCCCTTCATGCCCTGAATGTCGTCGCCAACCTTGTGCACCGTAATGGAGTTGGTAGAACCAATAACTCCAACGGGGGCTCCTGCTACAACAACGACGTAGTCTCCATTGTCACCAAGTGCCTTTTCGCGCAACATGGTGTCCACGAGGCGAACCATCGCGTCAGTGTCACCAACTGACTCAACCAACTGCGGCTGAACGCCCCAGCTCAACGCAAGCACGTTCTGCACAGACTCAACAGGTGTGAATGCAATCAATGGGATTTCGGAACGCAGACGCGACATCCGACGAGCGGAGTCACCCGACTGGGTGAAAGTCGCGAGGTACTTAGCCCCAAGAGTCTCACCGATTTCTGCTGCTGCCCGAGTGATAGCGCCACCGCGGGTGTGCGGAGTAGAACCGAGGGGAGCAATCCGCTCCCGGCCAAGCTCTTCAGTGCTTTCGATAATCCGAGCCATGGTGCGTACTGCCTCGATTGGGTACTCACCAACGCTGGTCTCACCAGAGAGCATCACTGCATCTGCACCATCAAGCACTGCGTTGGCGCAGTCTGACGCCTCAGCCCGAGTGGGGCGAGGGGCCGAAATCATAGATTCCAGCACCTGGGTCGCAACAATCACAGGCTTAGCGGCACGACGAGCAAGCTCGACCGCGCGCTTCTGAACCAACGGAACCTGTTCGAGTGGAAGTTCGACACCCAGGTCACCACGAGCAACCATGATTCCGTCAAACGCTTCAATGATCTCGACGAGGTTGTCGACCGCCTGTGGCTTCTCAATTTTAGCGATGACGGGCAGGATACGCCCCTCTTCCGCCATGATCTTGCGAACGCCTTCGTAGTCAGCAGCTGAGCGGACAAACGACAGCGCAATGATGTCCGCACCAAGGCGCACGGCCCAGCGCAGGTCAGTCTCGTCTTTGTCAGACATTGCTGGGACAGAAACGGCCACGCCTGGCAGGTTCAGGCCCTTGTTGTTCGAAACAGGACCGGAAACTTCAACGCGGGTAATAATCCGCGGACCTTCAACACCAACAACCCGAACCAGAACCCGACCGTCATCGATCAGAATTGGATCGCCGACACGTGCGTCGTCCGGTAGTCCCTTGTGTGTTGTTGAAACGAGTTCTTTCGACCCGGGAACTTCCTCAGTCGTAATGGTGAAGGTGTCGCCAACCTCCAGCCAGTGCTTCTCGTCATTCGCAAAACGTCCTAAGCGAATCTTCGGTCCCTGCAAGTCAACCAGAACAGCTACAGGCCGACCTGCGGCCTTCGCCGCTGCTCGGACGTTGTGATAAACCGCTTCGTGCTCTTTAGGAACTCCATGGCTCCGGTTGATTCGGGCAACATCCATCCCAGCGTCGACCAGATTTTGAATCTGTTCGGGGGATTCTGTTGCGGGTCCAAGGGTGCATACGATCTTTGCTCTGCGCATATCTCCAGCCTAGTTGAAAGCAATTGTTCTTGGTGTAGGACGATGGTCGTGGGACACGACCACAGGGTGTGGCTACGTCGCGTTAGAGCTCTCTATTGGCAGAACTCAGGCGACTCGTCCGCTCAGGAGCAAGTCCAGAAGACGAAAACTTAGTGAACCGCGCGGGAATCCGATCAAGATCCCCAAGAAGTTCGACCGCGATCCGCGATCCGGTCGCCGAGCGATGGCGCTGAAGGAGCTCTATCACCGACGCGACGTCAGCGGAGTCCAGTGAACTAGACCTCTGCTGGGTATGGCGACTGTGCCCACCGGGTATCGGGGCATGATCCAAAACGAAGATGTTTCCTCCGGACAGACCGGACGCGAAGTTACGACCGACTGTGCCCAGAATAACAACCGTTCCGGCGCTCATCTGCTGACACGCGGAGTCCCCGACGCCTTCAACGACGAAATTGGCACCTTGGTTTCGCACAGCAAAGCGATCGCCCACCAAACCATGCAGGAAAACTTCCCCGCGGGTCGCACCATAGCCGACGACGTTTCCGGCAATGACGTTGTTGACGCCAGTCAGAACTGCCGCGGTATCTGGCCGCACGATCAGCTTGCCACCGGACAGCCCCTTGCCCAGGAAGTCATTAGCATCGCCGAAGAGTCGCATGGTGACACCCGTAGGAAGAAAAGCTCCGAACGACTGCCCCGCGGAGCCGGTCAAGGTCACCATGATCGTGTCATCATCGAGCGCCGCTGGGCCTTGTTGCTTGATGACCTCATGTCCAAGCAGCGTTCCTACTGATCGGTTCACGTTCCGAACCGGTACGGCAACTGAAACCGCTTCACGCCGCTCGAGCGCGCCCACCGCGTCGGTGACCAATTGCTGATCAAGAGCCAAATCCAGGCCGTGGCTCTGCCCAGTATGGCGAACTACGTTCAAGGCATCTGCAGATGCCAGCCGGCTCTGCGTCGCAATCACGAGCGTACTGAAATCAGCGGACGTGAGTGGGCCAAGCAGACCAAAGAAATCTGCGCCGAGGGTCCGAGCCGCCACGACGTCGTCGACCGAGCGGAACAGTGAATCCACACCAAGTCGCACTCGCCCACGCAAGCCAAACCTCAGTAGCGTTTCGTGACACTCCGCCACCGCGACTGGGACCAGTTCAGCTGCTTCGGCGTCGCCGAAAGGATCCTGGTTCGGGTACGCGACCACGACAATGCTGTCCGCATGGGCCTTTGCCACGCCAGCGGCTAACGCCCCAACTCCATGTTGAGCTGACAATACAACCTGAACGTCAGCGGCGGGATTTGCGTTCTTCAGGTCATGAATTAACTGCGCCAGATCCTCAAGGGATAAAGCATCCAAGTGTGGCGCAACGCCGTCGGCTGACGAGCAATCACAATTAACAAAATCAATTCGAATCTGCTGAGCATCGCTCAACTGCGCGGCATCGACACCCGTTCGGTGTGGACACAACCGAAGAATACTTGGGTCTTCATTAGGTCGCAGAATGAAGCGGGAACGGAGCGTTGTATCGGGTTGCTCATGTGCGGATTCCGCAGAGGACACATCAAAAATCTGCACATTCTCATCACGCACGTCAATGGGGGCCGCATGATTTGCTTCCATTGTCGACGCCGCGATCTGCTCAAGCCCATAGTCTCCGTGCCAGCCAGGAGTACCGGGGAAGAAACTCTCCAACAGTCCCTGCGATAAACCGATGGCTTCGAACGCCAAGGAGCCTCGGTAAGACTTCATAGTCGAGACTCCAAATGCAGCCATCAGTTCCCCGACCCCCATATCCAGGGCATCCAGTGCTGCCTGGATAGAGCCTAGAGTGCCGCTGCTCAACTGATGTATCGCACTATAGGGATTAACCGCTGCCGCCCCAAAGGACAGCAAACACGCGAGATCGCGGGCTGATTGGACATCTCCGCTTTGAACAATGAGTGACACTCTGCTCCGACTGCGGTGCTGCACCAAGTGCTGATGCACCACGCTCGTTGCGAGAGCTGACGGAATTGGTGCCAAATGTGGTTCGAGACCCTGGTCAGTGAGCACCAGGATGTCGATTCCATCTGTAATTGCGTCATCTGCAGCACTACAGAGTCGAGCCAGGCTGGCTTCGAGTCCAGCACCCGCTTCTGCGGGGTTAAAGCCAAGAGGAACCTGCCGCACAGTCAATCCACCACCCGAGCGGTTGCTTTGGCTCGAAGCGATGAGGCCACGAAGTTGCCAACTTTCAAGCACAGGCGACGAAAGCGCGAGCTTTCTGGCTTGCTGCGGAATTTCGGCCAGCATATTTTTCTCAGGGCCAATTACTGACCAAAGCGCAGAGCGGCGGTTCGCGTTCTGATCAAGTGGGGAAGATGTGACTTGGGCTTGAATTGGCCGGAATCTGCCGAAAAAGTTACCTACTTGAGCACTCGCCGGCCGGCGATCAACGGATGCAAAGGCAGCCTGCGTTGAATCGACGTCAACAGACGCGGTGCCACTGACCGCCTGATCGAGCACGATCTCGTGCTCGGCTAGCCATTGAGCATATGGACGGTGAGTCGTGACGAGAGTTTTAATCTCGTCATCTTCAACGATTCTGCCTTGCCTTGTGTCGACCAAGAACATCTTTCCAGGCTCCACCCGCCCCTTGCGCACCACAGTGGCGGGGTCAATATCTAAAACTCCCGCTTCACTCGCAAGAACGACGAGGCCATCCTCGGTCACCCAGAACCTGGAGGGTCGCGTTGCGTTTCGATCGAGAACCGTTCCGATCAGCATGCCATCTGTGAAGTTCAACGATGCAGGCCCATCCCAGGGCTCAACAATCCCAGCGTTATATTTGTAGAACGCACGCCGATCAGGCCGCATCTCGGGGTCGTCTTCCCAGGGTTCGGGGAGCAGCATCAGCACCGCATGCGGCAATGACTTGCCATCGAGGTGCAGGAGTTCGACGGCTTCATCAAAGTTCATTGAATCGCTTCCTCCCACGCTGCAGATGGGAAGGAGTGGCTTCAGATCCCCGACAACGGTTGAGGCCAGAGTGCCCTCTCGAGCTCGCATCCAATCGCGGTTACCCCGCCAACTGGTGAACTGACCGTTATGGGCCATCAACCGCATCGGTTGGGCCTGCGTCCAGGACGCCTCGGTGCTCGTAGAGAACCGCGCGTGTACCAGGGCTATCTCGCTGGCATAACGCGGGTCTGATAAATCAGCGAAAAATGGCTCCAGTTGGGTTGTTGTGAGCATGCCCTTGTAGACCAGGGTGCGCGAAGAGAGCGAAGCGAAGAACACACCAAGTTCGTGCTGGACACGTTTTCTTAGCCTGAACGTCAATCGATCCAGATCCACGCCGCCGATACCGTCGCAAGCCGACGTGACCACGAGTTGTCGGAGCCGTGGCATTGTTTTGCGTGCCTCAGAGCCGAGCACGTCTGCGGTGACCGGGACGTCACGCCATGCAAGAACAATGAGTTCTTCCTGATTGGCAAGCCTGACGACATCCGCCTCTGCTTGCTCAGCGGCCTGCGGTTCGGTTGGCAAGTACGCCAAACCGACGGCATACTCCCCGTTGGGTGGCAACTCTCCAGGAATGACATCCCTGAGAAATGCATCGGGGATTTGGGTCAGGATCCCGGCGCCGTCACCCGCAGTCATATCTGCGCCGAAGGCTCCACGGTGATCGAGATTCAGCAGCGCGCTGAGACCAGCATCCACGATATCGCGGCCAGGTGTGCCCCGCAGGGTTGCCACGAAAGCAACTCCGCAAGAGTCCCGCTGCGCATCAGGTGCAAACAAATCTGCATCCGCCAACGGACGGGAATCCGCCCAGACGCTGCTATTTGACTCGGTCATGATCACCGTCCTCCCGAACTTCAGACAAAAGATCTGAAAAAGACCTTATTGGGAACTGCGGGACATCATCGGCCCAAGCCACTGCAATGTTACGCGTATTCACTGCGAACGCCGTTATTCGTGGCGGCTAGCGCTCTTCAGGTTCATCTACCTCTGAAGCTTTTGCTTCGTGACGCTCATCTTCCTGACCTACTGGAGGACGCTTTTCACTCGGGTGTTCTTCTAAGGCGCCGGCGTCATCATCGACCGAGTGAGAACCCGCTGAAACCAGCAGAACACTAGCTTCTCTTCCTTGGCGTTTACGACCCACAAGGATGAAAGCAACCAGCCCGCCCACTCCGACAATAATTGAAGTCCACACGTTGAGCCGCAGACCAAACACCAGTTCGGCGTCGTCGATCCGGAGCATCTCGATCCAAACGCGACCAAGGGTATAGAACACGACATAGAGCCAAAACACGCGTCCATGGCCCAGCCTGAACCGCCGGTCCAGGTAGATCAGAACTGCAGCGGCCACCAGGTTCCAGATCAGTTCATAGAGGAATGTCGGGTGGAAGAGCGTGCCGGCTGGCTCTTGGAACTGAGCCACAATCGCGGGGTCAACACGCAGCCCCCACGGCAGGGTGGTGGGGGCGCCAAAAAGTTCCTGGTTGAACCAGTTTCCGAGCCGTCCCAGCGCCTGCGCTATGAGCAGTCCAGGTGCCACGGCATCGGCGAAAGCTGAGAATCGCACTCCTTCGCGCCTGCAACCGATATAGGCACCAACTGCGCCGAGCGCGATCGCCCCCCAGATTCCGAGGCCGCCTTCCCAGATGTACAACGCTTTAACTGGGTTACCACCCTCTCCCCAGTACGCCGCAGGCGACGAAAAGACGTGATAGATCCGCCCGCCTATAATGCCAAAAGGGACAGCCCAGAACGTAATGTTGATGACTTGGTCGCCATCGCCGCCCCGGTCTACCCACCGCTTCATAGTCAGCCACGCCGCGACAAAAATTCCCGCAAGAATTGCCAGTGCATAGGCGCGCAATGGGAAAGGTCCCAAGTGCCACACACTTTCCGATGGACTCGGAATCGCCGCCACAAAGCGACTAGTTAGAACAGATGTCACAAGGCCACTCCTTCGCGCGCTGACCGCACTCCCTCAGCGAGGCCGCGTGTAATCGACTTCAGGTTCTCAAGACGCTCAGGCCATTCCCCATCGGCGAGAAGTGCTCGCACGAAGGCCGACCCCACGATCACGCCATCGGCATAACGACCGACCTCGGCCGCTTGATCAGGCTGTGAGACACCAAGCCCCACACACACTCGTTCAGCGCCTGCAGCCCGCGTTCTGGCCACGAGGTCCTCAGCCTGCGCGCCGACCGTGGACCGGACACCGGTGACCCCCATGGTCGAAGCGGCGTACACAAAACCGCGACTAGCTTTAGCCGTAAGAGCCAACCGTGCATCGGTGGAACTTGGTGCAACAAGAAAGACTTTGTCCAGATCATGCTGGTCCGCGGCTGAAATCCATTCCTGTGCCTCATCCGGAATGAGATCAGCGGTGATTAAGCCGGCGCCACCAGCCTCAGCCAGGTCGCTAGCAAAGCGCTCTACCCCGTAACGCAGCACGGGATTGAAGTAGGTCATCACCAAAGTCGGGGTGCCGGTCTCTGCCACTGCTCGCACAACCTTAAAAACGTCACTGGTTCGCACACCGGCGTCTAAGGCAACGTCGACAGCCTGTTGAATCGTGGGACCGTCCATTACCGGATCACTGTATGGAAGACCCAACTCGATGATGTCTACACCAGACTCGATGAGCGCATGCGCTGCCTCAATGGAGCGCTCCACCGTGGGAAAACCTGCCGGCAGGTATGCGATCAATGCTGGGCGCCCAGTGGCAAGAATCGAATCAATCTTGTTTGCTGTCAGGCTCATGCATCGGCTCCTTCGCCGGTGAGATCTGCGGCTTGGTCAACCAACTCGAACCAGCGTGCAGCGGTAGCCACGTCTTTATCGCCTCGTCCCGAAAGGTTAATCAAAATCACTTGGTCTTTTTGACCGGCCTCTGCGAGTTCACGACCAAGGCGGAGCGCCCCTGCAAGTGCGTGTGCAGATTCAATTGCCGGAATTATCCCTTCGGTTCGGCTCAGCAGTTGCAAAGCATCCATTGCTTCAGCGTCTGTGACAGAAAGGTACTCCGCGCGGCCGATACTCGACAGGTAAGAGTGCTGAGGGCCGACCCCTGGGTAGTCCAAGCCCGCAGAGATCGAGTGGCTTTCCTTCGTCTGGCCGTTCTCATCCTGCAGCAGGAATGACCGCGCACCATGCAGAACGCCGGGCACCCCCTCGGTAATCGTTGCGGAGTGCCGCCCCGTTTCGACGCCCTCCCCACCGGCCTCGAAACCAACTAGTCGCACCGCCTCATCATCGAGAAAGGCATCAAAGATTCCGATGGCGTTCGAACCGCCACCGACGCATGCAGCAACGATGTCGGGCAGACGCCCCACAAGGTCTTGCACCTGCTGGCGGGCCTCGACTCCGATGATGCGTTGGAAGTCTCTCACCATCGCTGGGAACGGGTGCGGACCTGCAGCGGTGCCGAACACGTAGTTCGTTGTCTCGACGTTTGTTACCCAGTCACGCAGTGCCTCATTGATGGCATCCTTCAATGTTCGTGACCCTGTCTTCACGGGAATCACCTCTGCTCCAAGCAGTTTCATCCGCGCAACATTGAGCGCCTGCCGCTTGGTGTCTTCTTCGCCCATGTAGACAACGCACTCGAGATCAAAAAGAGCTGCGGCAGTTGCCGTAGCGACCCCGTGCTGCCCCGCACCGGTCTCAGCGATGACTCGCTTTTTACCGATTCGCTTTGTGAGGAGTGCTTGACCCAACACGTTATTAATTTTGTGGGATCCCGTGTGGTTGAGGTCTTCACGCTTCAAAATGAAGCGTTGCTCTCCCCCGTGCTTAGCGAACCTCGGCACCTCCGTGATGATGCTCGGCCGTCCGCTATAACTGCGATGCAGTTCTGTCAGTTCAGCGGCGAATGCAGGGTCCGCTTTGGCCCGCGTGTACTCCAGGTCAAGCTCGTCAAGAGCAGCAATTAGTGCCTCTGGAACCCATCGACCGCCAAAGTCACCAAAGTAAGGACCTACGAGGTTTTGCAGGGAATTCGCCAAGACGACAGTTCTCCTTGTCAGTATGTGGCGCTTCGCGCCACAATAATTCTTCAGTCAGTGCCGTAGTGCTCGAAGCGACGGGTGGGAACCCGCGGCAACCAGATCCGCCACTGCTGTTTGTGGTGAGTTTCCAGTTACAAGAGCTTCGCCAACGAGGACTGAGTCAGCTCCAGACCTGGCGTAGTCCATGACATCGTGTGGACCCCGCACACCGGATTCCGCGATCTTGACGATTGAATCCGGAATCGCAGGAGCTAGCCGGGCGAAAGTTGTCCGCTCAACCTCAAGAGTCTTCAAGTTGCGCGCGTTCACGCCTATCACCTTGGCTCCGGCATCAACAGCACGTGAAACTTCATCAAGAGTGTGTACTTCGACCAAGGCAGTCATACCGAGGGAGTGCACCCGCTCGATGAGCGACTCGAGGACCGTCTGCTCAAGTGCTGCCACAATGAGAAGGACCAAGTCCGCTCCATGAGCGCGAGCCTCCCACACCTGGTACGGGGTCACCACGAAGTCCTTGCGCAGCACAGGAATTTCGACACGGGCCCGCACAGCGTCCAAATCGGCGAGGCTCCCGCGGAACCGGCGTTCTTCAGTCAGAACCGAAACGACAGCAGCGCCGCCCGCCTCGTACTGAACAGCCAAATCAGCAGGCTTTTCAATAGTGGCGAGTTCGCCCTTGCTCGGACTCGACCTCTTCACCTCAGCGATCACCGACACCGCATCTTCGAGGCGCAATCTACTGATGCCATCAATAGCACTGGGCAGTTTCGACGCGCGTTCCTTCAACATGTCGAGACTGGTGCGGGCTTGACGGTCAGCCAAGTCCAATCGGACGCCATCGATGATGTCCTCAAGCACTGTTCTGCTCGTCGACTCCGACATCGGTGCTCCCTTCATATGAACCTGAATGTTCGCTCTATCGTAGGGCCGTCCCACAGAAGTTTTGACGGCGTCCGACTGGCGGAAACCTCAGAACCTCCCTGTGGGCGGGATTGAAGCTCAAGCGCCGCCGCCCGGAGCAAGCCAAGGCATAAGAATTGGCACATTGCGCGCAACTGAATAAACGACCAGCAGCCCCACTCCTGCGATGCCCCAAGTCCGCGACAGAACCTTGGAAACGGGCGGGGTCTGCCCGTCCCGCCTCGCGCGGAAGACGCGATATCGCGACCACGCCCACCACAACAGTGCAAACACAATCACGGGCACAGCCAAAACCCACAGCGGGTTCATCTGCCATGCACTGGCGATATTCAAGTGAGCCAAATCGTGACTTGCTCGTAATATGCCGCAGCCCGCGCAGTACGTGCCAGTCAGCAGGAGCAGTGGACACGCTCCATAACTACCTGACACATGCGGCGAACGGGCGGCCAAGACAACTGTTCCCGCCAAGACCGCAGAAATGGTGAACAGTGGCGCCCGCAATTCAGCGGGCACCACTGTTTTTACTGCAGTTTTCATACGTGGCTCGCTGACTTATCGCATCAAAGGCAGGACGGCCTGAAGCGTGCTCGCCTCGTTCATTTCGCGCTGAAACTCGCGCTGGAATTCTGGGTTACTGAATAGGACGAACAGCACAATAATCGAGATGAGCGAGAGCACCACCACAATGATGCCCAAAATGAGCCCAGTCAGGGACATCCCACGGTTATTCGCTCGTCCTTCACGTGCAGCACGCATGCCCTTGAGGCCGACGATGATCGCGGGGATTCCGGTGAAGAACCCACACAGCAGGAAACCTGCTATGCCCAGCCCTAGTGCCCAGCCACCCAAGTTATTGGCGGGGTACCCACCAGCCGGTTGGAATCCCTGCCCCTGCGGGCCACCCCCTGGGTAGGGAGTGCCGTAGCTGGGGAGCTGCTGGCCCTGCGGAGGCACTCCATGGCTCCCAGGCTGGCCAGCATAAGGCTGCTGCCCGCTGTAACCTCCGTCACCAGAAGCACCGCCATGGTTGGCGTACGGGTTGTTGCTATCGGGACTATTGGTGCTCACGCATTTTCTCCGCTCACATTTGTGTCATTGGGGTCGGGCTGGCCAAAGCCAAGGATGGCCAGAACCTTACCGGCAACGACGCCAGCAAGTGCGACACCAATTCCCACCCAGAACAGCCATACAGTTGCAGTCAGCACGCCAAAAGCTGCGGCAACAACGCCCACCAAGACCGTGATCGTGGTCACCCAAGCCGCAGTTGTGTGGCCGTGGTTGGCCGGTGGTGCGCTCGGCGGCAAGTACGCCGTTTCGCTTAAGTCCTTATTGCTCAGATCAGCCATGTTGGAAAGCCCTTCCGGAACTCAGCTCTGTTGAGCCAGTCTTACGTTCTGTCTAGCCGTTCAATCTACCGGTAACTGCCGCGGTCACCATAACTGAGTTCTCTCCTCTTTTACGAAGATGGTCAGTCTTGGTCGCCGCGGGTCTGCGCGTCCCACACCTCCGCCAGATCGACCGAATCTGCCTCAAGTTTTTGTGACCCCCCTGATTCAGCATCTGAACGATTCGGTTCGGTCGCCTCTGCCCGTTCATGCCGGCGGGACACTTTCGACCACGTGGCAGGCGACCGGAAGAGCGCAACGCACAGAACAATTCCCGCGGCTCCGAGGAGAAGCGCTATCCAGGGCCACCAGGTTAAAGTCGGGTCTGTGCTCAGTTGGGCTACCCCCGTTTCGCGGGCTGCCGCGGCCAACGTCGGCCGACTCGGATCAATGATGACCCCCATTGAAGACCCAACGGTGATGCCCGACCCCAGCAAAATCACGGCCATGACGATCCAGCGTCCCAGCCGTCCCACTAGTCCGCCAGCAACACCAGCCGCAAGAATCGCTAGCCCCACGCCCAGAACGCCAGGGGCTGCTTGGCTTCCAGCGACATCAATGGCTAGCCGCGGTCCCAAGGCAGAAACGGCTTCCCCCCGCACCCAGATTGGCAGCGCGCTGAGGAGAATTAATCCACCAAAGAGGAGGGTGGAGAACACCGCAGCCTTTCGAGTCATTGCGCGGTCACCGCAGTCAGTCTTGAAGCGATCTGGATTGCCCGCACCGCTGCCTGCGCCTTATTTCGGGACTCGAGGTACTCAAGTTCCGGCACAGACTCAGCGACCACCCCCGCGCCCGCCTGAACGCTTGCGCGCCCATCTCGAATCAGAGCCGTACGGATAGCGATCGCCATATCCATGTTGCCGTCGAAGTCAAAGTACCCGACGCAGCCGCCATAGATGCCCCGAGAGGCTGGCTCAAGTTCGTCGATCAGGGCGACCGCCCGAGGTTTAGGCGCTCCCGACAACGTTCCCGCGGGGAACGTGGCTTTAAGGACGCTTAACGCGGATTCGCCTTCCTTCAGTTCACCCACAACTGTGGAACAGATATGCATAATGTGGCTAAATCGCTTCACCGCCATGTATTCCAACACCTCAACGGACTCCGGCTCACAAAACTTCGTTAGGTCGTCGCGGGATAGGTCAACCAACATGACGTGCTCGGATAATTCCTTCGGGTCAGCAAGAAGTTCCTCAGCTAAGGCAATGTCTTCCTCTGGTGTGCCCCCTCTCGGACGTGATCCCGCGATCGGGAAAGTCATGACGTGCCCGTCATCAACCTTCACGAGCGTCTCCGGGCTCGAACCAACAACTGCAAAATCACGACCATGTGCATCGCTGAGCTGGAAGTAATACATGTATGGACTCGGATTGATCGTCCGCAACGTCCGGTATACATCGAGCGGGGACGCTGAGCAGTCCAGATCCAGGCGCTGTGACAAGACGATCTGAGAAACCTCACCAGCGGCGATCGCCTCTTGGCCAGCACGGACAGCAGCCTCATACTCCTGCTGAGTCGAGCGGAATTCGAGTTCGGGTTCTGCGCCGTCTTCCAGCACCACACTAATTTGGGCTGATCCGGCACCACGAGTCTCAATCAACTGCTGCTGCATCGCATCCACTCGGCACACCGCGTCAACATACGCTTCGTCAACACGGGCATCTGTGTCATCAAAGTTGATCGCATTCGCAACCAACCACACGCTTCCAGTGAGGTGATCAACAACTGCAAGATCAGAAGTCAACAGCATCGTGAGTTCCGGCACTTCAAGTTCATCAGGTGCACTGAACTTCACACTGGGTTCCCAGTGCCGAATGATGTCCCAGCCCAGCGCACCAGCTAAGCCACCAGTAAAAGGTGGCAGCCCAGCGATGGTGGACGTGTGCAAAATGTTCAAGGTCTGCTCGAGGACTTCGAGAGGCTTGCCAGTTGTTGGGATTCCTGCTGGCACATCCCCCGTCCACGTCGCGACGCCGTCGACAACTGTGAGGGTCGCACGCGCTGTGACGCCCACGAAGGAGTAACGAGACCAGCCGCCGTCAGTAGGAGCCGATTCCATAATGAACGTGCCTGGACGGCCCGCCGCAAGAGTGCGATATAAACCCACGGGGGTCACGTCGTCGACAAGAAGCCTGCGCACCACTGGGACGACACGGCGGTCTTTGGCCAGATCAGCGAACTCGTCCGCAGCCGGCCAGGTCTGACCCCAGGGCAAAGTAGGTCCTGGTCCGGTTGTGCTGTGCGGCTGACTCACGTCGACTCCATCTCTGTTAAGGCGCATTTGCGGTTCTCGCGACGAGAACCGCAACGATATGCACAGTCTGCAGGACGAGACCTAGCTGCGCACCATCTTTAATTACCTGCTGCCGACAACGGGGTTGAGCGAACCGCCCGCGGTAAAGCACGACGGAGTGCCGGTGTGGCAGGCCGCGCCAACTTGGTCGACCTGGACCAACAGTGCGTCTCCGTCACAATCCAAAGACACGTCCTTGACGTACTGTGCGTGACCCGAAGTATCGCCTTTACGCCAGTACTCTTGCCGTGACCGACTGAAGAATGTCACTCGTCCCGAAGTCATCGTGCGTTGTAAAGCCTCGTCATCCATCCACGCAAGCATCAGGACCTTCCCCGAATCAAACTGCTGCACCACTGCAGCAATTAACCCTTCCGGGTTGCGCTTCAGACGCTTAGCGATTTCACCGTCAAGGCCAGATTCCGGAGTCGCTTCGCGAGCTTCCTGTTTGTTCGGCATGCCAATATGGTCCCACGCTCCAAGACTCCTCGTCTCATTAGGGACTTGCGTGTTCGCAGACACTGATGAGCCGATCAGGTATCGGTTTGCTGGATCCAAGCGCGATGCATCGCCGCGTACACGCCGCCGGTGGCAACCAAGTCGCGATGTCTCCCCTGCTCAACAATCCTGCCGTCATCAACCACAATCACTAGGTCCGAACTTTCCGCCGTCGAAAGTCGGTGCGCGATGGTGAGCGTGCTCCGACCCGCAGTCAAAGAGTCGAGCGCCTTGGCAATACGGACTTCAGTCACCGGGTCGACGGCCGAAGTCGCCTCATCGAGCACAAGCAAATCTGCGCGAGCCAAATATGCGCGTGCAATTGCAACTAACTGGCGCTCCCCCGCTGACAAACCTTCACCACGCTGCCCAACTGACGTCTGCAGACCATCAGCGAAATCTGACACCCAATCGATAAGCCCAAGCTCCGTCAACGCTGCTTCAACTTGTGCGACTGACACCGGCGAATCGACTAAGAGCCCGTCAGGCCCGGTGGTGCCTAAGCGGTGCCCATAAGCAATGTTGTCAAACAAATTGCCGTCGAAGAGGAACCCTTCCTGTGGCACCATCACCACTCGCTCTCGAAGCGAAGCTGGAGTCAAGTGCCGCAAATCAATACCGTCTAGAAGGACAGATCCACTCTCTGGGTCCATCAGACGCGTCACAAGTTTGGCCAGCGTCGTCTTCCCGGACCCAGTGGCGCCCACAACCGCGATCTTCTTTTCTGCCGGCAACTCCAAGTTGACGTCAGACAGCACCCGGGGCCCATCGGGATAGGCGAAGTTCACCGACTCGAAAGTGATGCGGGCAGGACCCCGCTCACTGCGCAGCCCGGCTTCGCCAGGGTCGGCAACCAACTTCGGGGTCTCCAAAACTGCTAAGACGCGCCGCCAGCCGGCAACGGCGTTCTGCAACTCATTTAAAATTTCTGTCGCGCGTTGCACCGGGCCAGTGAACAGTTGCACAAGGAAGAGGAACGCGAGCAGTCGACCGACACTGATCTGCCCCGCCATTCCGAGGAATGTTCCCGCGACGACTACGGCTGCGAGGGCAAAGTTCGCTACAAAGACACCACTGGAGAAAACTGAGCTCACAAGTATCTGAGCACGAATCATGGCTGAACGCGTCGTTGAAATTGCAGCGTCGACGCGCCGTCCAGTGCGATCGGCATTACCGTACGCCCGAATCGTTTCAGCGCCAACAACTGCCTCGGAAATTGCGGCGAGCATCGACCCGATACTTGCTCGTACATGCGTATAAGCCCGGTTCACATACTTCTGGGCCGGCAGGAGCGCAAGGATAAGCGGCAAGAAACATAACCACACCACAGCAGTCAGTTGCCATGAATAGACCAGCATGAGCGCAGTCGCAACAGCAATTTGCAGTGTCGAAACCAACAGGGTGATCCCGCCCCGCTGAACAAACAACGAAATTGTGTCCACATCGCTGGTGACCCGCGACACCAGTGCGCCGCGCCGCTCCGTGTTCTGCGACAACACAGACAGGTCGTGCACATGGCGGAACGCCTTCACCCGCAGATTCGCCAACCCCAGTTCGGTCCGGCGGAACAACCTCACATTTACATGCGCTGAGCTAATACCCGCAATGACCAGAACCCCTGTTGCCAACAGCATGAGTAGAACAACACGGCCAGAATCGACCCCGCTCGGTGAAAGAATCGCAGTGTCAACTGTTTGCTGCACTGCAACTGGAATAACGATTCGGCCCACCGTCGCGACAACAGCGAGTGCAAGGGTGAACCAAATACCCGTCAGGATTTCTGGTGAAATACGCAAACCAGCACGTAGCGTCGCGAAGACGCCCAAAGCACTCGCCGAAGCAATAGCCCCTGATGCATCAGTCACGATGCTTGGGTCAGCCTCTGACTCGACAGTTGACTGTCCTTTTTTGACGCCAGTGTCTTTCGTGGCCCCATTTTTACGGGTTGTTTTCCAAGTCACGGCTGCACCCCACTGTCGTCTTGGGCATATGCCGTGGCCAATTCACGGAAACCGGCGTCGCGCTGAAACAGTTCAACAGCGGGCCCGACATCGACAACACGACCGTTCTCGATATGCACGACTTGATCCGCTAGAGAGACGCTCGACATTCGATAGGCAACCATCACGACCGTCGTCCCAGCGTCCTGCTGACGAAGGGAAGCAAGAATCTCCTGTTCGATACCTGGATCAACTGCTGACGTGGCATCGTCAAGAATCAAAAGCCTCGGCTTACGCACCAAGGCTCGCGCAATAGCGATGCGCTGGCGCTGGCCACCGGAAAGGTTCGCCCCTCGTTCCCCAAGGTGAGCGTCGAGCCCACCCGGCAACTTCTCCACAACGTCGGCGACATGCGCGGCATGCAGCGCGGCCCAGACACTCGAGTCTGATGGGCTCGCGGAATCGTCGTCGTCGGCAAGAGTCACGTTCGCGCGAACCGAATCCTCGAAGATAAACGTGGACTGTGACACCAGTGCTACCGTGCGAGTCACTTCACTAAGACGAGCCGCACGTAAGTCGACGCCGTCAATTTCAATGTGGCCCGACGTCGGGTCCGAGAGCCTGCCCAACAGTGACACCAGCGTCGTCTTGCCCGCACCCGTCGCACCAACCACTGCGATGGTCTGCCCAGGCGAAATGTCGAGATTCACATCACTAAGTAACTTCGTGCCCCCACTCACGCTCGGGATCACAACATTGACGCCATGCACTTGCACGCGAGCCCCAGCAGGACTTTGCCCAGGGATCGTTTGATCACCCGACTGCAGCACTCCCCCAGCGTCCAGCACAGCACTGATGCGATCATGTCCCACAAGGCCTCGAGGCAAATCACCGAGGACCCAACCGAAGGCCTGAACCGGAACCGCCATCATAGTCAAAAGGTACGCGGCGGAAACGACCTCACCGGTTTCAACAAACCCACCTTGAATTCGAAACGTCCCCACCAGCAAGACCAGGAGGGTTCCGAAAGACGGCAACAGTTCAATCACCGGATCGAAATACGCCCGGACCTCCCCCACCCGGACATTCGCGCCCCGTAACTCATCTGAAACCTGGGCAAAGCGTTCTTCCTCACGGGCTTCGGTTCCGAGGGACTTCACCAACAGGGCCGCTTCGAAGCTCTCATGAGCAACATCAGAAACGTCCGCACGAAGCTGTTGCGCATGTGTTGCCGCCGGAGCCATGAATCGCTGGAACACAAGATTTGCCGCGACCGCAAGCGGCAGAATAGTGAAAGCAGCCAACGCAACCCACGGGTCAATGCGGAACAGCGCAAAGCCCGCCACGAACAGCATGACGACGACACCCAACGCAAACGGTAGCGGATTGAAAACACCAGTTGCTGCCTCGACATCGGCATTGGCATTAGAGAGCAACTGTCCGGTGGGGTGGGCTCGGTGCCAAGACATCGGGAGCCGCAAATACTGCTTCGTGACTTGTTCCCGGTGCTGCGCCTGCAGCCGTGCGACTCCCATCCCCGCAAATATTCGCCGGAACGCCACCGAAAGCCCCAGAGCCAAGGCCACTGCCACCAACGCCGCCCCGCCAAGCCACACAGCCTTGCTTGAACTATTCCCGCCCTCAAGAGCGGGGATAACGACCGAGTCAGTGACGCGCCCGAGCACCTGGCTCACCGCAACAGTCAGGGCACCAAAAAGCACCGACCCAGCGATCCCTAAACCAAAAATCCAGGGATCAGCACGAAGTCCGCGCACCATAAGTTGGACTGAACGGCGGGTTCGCGACCCGGTCAGTGCATGGGCTACATCAACGTCCGACAAAAGCAGTCACAACTCTCAACGACAGGGGGTGGGGCGGTAGTCAAGGTTCAAGACTCAGCGCACAATTATTCCTGACCTGCGCATCTCATCTTTCACCTCGGTAATCGTTAGCGTACCGAAGTGGAACACACTCGCCGCAAGAACACCGTCTGCACCAACCTGCGCTGCCTGCGTGAAGTGCTCGGCTCGACCCGCGCCACCACTGGCAATCAAGGGCACGGTCACTCTGGAGCGGACCGCAGACAGCAGCTGCAAATCAAAACCGTCCGTGGTGCCGTCACCATCCATTGACGTCAGCAGAATTTCCCCCGCGCCCAATCTTGCAGCGCGTTCCGCCCATTCAACGGCGTCAATGCCTGTGCCCCTACGACCACCATGGGTAGTCACTTCATAGCCGGACTCAGTTTCAGTCCCAGCAGGACAACTACGTGCATCCACCGACACAACCAGTACCTGCGACCCAAATCTGTCGGCAATCTCAGTCAATAGAGTTGGGCTGGCAATGGCCGCGGTGTTAACCCCGATTTTGTCGGCCCCAGCACGGAGCAACTTATCTACATCAGCAGTGGAACGGACCCCTCCGCCAACAGTCAGAGGGACAAAGATCTCTTCAGCTGTGCGGCGCACAACATCATAGGTGGTTTCGCGGTTCGATGATGAAGCCGAGACGTCCAGAAAGGTGATTTCATCGGCGCCCTGCGCGTTGTATCGGGCGGCCAGTTCGACTGGATCGCCAGCATCCCGGAGGTTCTCAAAGTTGACCCCCTTCACCACCCGTCCCTGATCGACGTCGAGACATGGAATGACCCGCACTGAAACTGTCATAATCGAAGAGTCCTCACTCGTCGGTGGAATTATCAAAATCTGGTTCGTCCTGATCAACATCGGCGTCGTTATCACTGGTGTCCGCCGATTCAGGCGCGGCGAGGGTCCCCGCATACAGAATGTCAATCACAAAAACGATAGCGTCATCCGCCCAAGCCTGGCTTGAACCCTCGTAAGCAAGTTCTGGCGGCGCAACCATGAGAATCTGACTACCCACAGATTGCTCAATCAACGCCTCGTCCCAGGCAGGAATAGGGCCCGAATCCCCAACGATCGTGGTGAAGGGAGTGCGAAGCTCCTCCCAGGTGGAGTCGATCACCTTCCCATCTGACCAGGAAACCGCCTTGTACTGCACGATGACGGTTTGTCCCTCCTTCACTTGCCTTCCTGAGCCTCGTACAAGTGCCCGAACCATGAGTTCATCTGGACTCGTCTTACGCAAAGCCTTCGGAATCTTAACCCTCGGTTCGCCAGTGTCAGCTAGCTTTACGGTCGGAAAGCCCTCTTCGGCTTCACGCGGCTCCCCTGCAGCCCGCCCAGCGAGGACGTCAAGAACAAGGACGATAGGGAAGTCCTCCCCACCGTCGTCTAGCAAGAGCAGTCGGGCGCCGGCTTGTTGTCCTAGTACCGCCTCATAGAGATTCTCGCCTAGGGCCTCAGGGGTCACTTCGAAAATCTCTGGAAGGTCAAAAAAAGTGCTTTTTATCTGCGATCCATCAAGAGCGTTCTGGGCGTAGATATCGAGCAGCACTGTGTCTCCCACTGCAACCGTCGGGCCATCCCCTGCCCACACGACTTGCGACTCAGATTCAGGAACGTCCAGCGGCGTGGAATAAGTCAGCTCAGGGCTGGCTCCGAACTCCCCGCTGACCTCAACTACATCGACGCCGGTCAACACCTCCGGTTCGTCGGCACAGCCGAACAGTAATGCACCCACCACGAGAGCGGAAATAACCCGGAACGACCGCCGGACTTGGCGACTTAGCACTGAAACACCCACACTCCGTACACCCTCAGAAGTTTTTAACCCGGGTCACATCATCACATGTGGCCAACGCGGCCATCACATTGATTCGATGAGCCGATCGACCCTGGCATCGACGCTCTCAAAGGGGTCTTTGCACAGAATTGTGCGCTGAGCCTGATCATTGAGTTTCAAGTGCACCCAATCCACGGTGTAGTCGCGCTTTGCCTCCTGTGCCGCGCGCACAAAATCACCCCGTAGTTTCGCTCGCGTCGTTGGTGGTGGAACCGACATGGATTCGAAAACCTCAACGTCCGTGGTGACCCGGTTTACCAAACCTCGCGCAGCAAGAAGGTTAAACAAGCCCTCCGTGCGCGAAATGTCGTGATAAGCCAAGTCGAGCCGCGCAATGCGCGGATCGTTCAAGGGAAGATCGTACTTTGCGCGGTACCGATCAATCAGTTGTAACTTAATCACCCAGTCGAGGTCACGCTCCACCTTGCTCAAATCACCGCTTTGCAGTGCATCAAGTCCACGCTCCCACAGTTCAAGAACCTGGTCGTCGACAACGGTGCGCACCCCCGAGGTGTCCACGAAGCGGATGACTCGATCAAGATATTCTTGCTGAATCTCAATAGCAGTCATTGTGCGGCCATCTGCCAACCGCACGGGTGCCTTACCGGAACTGTCGTGGCTAATCTCCCGAATCGTACGGATCGGGTTCTCCAACGCCAGATCTTGGACGCGTTCGCCTGCCTCCAACATGCGGAGCAATAAATCAGTTGCACCGACTTTGAGCAAAGTAGTTGTTTCAGACATCGATGTGTCGCCAGCGATCACATGCAACCGGCGGTAGAGTTCTGCGTCAGCGTGGGGCTCATCACGGGTGTTGATGATCGGCCGTGATCGAGTCGTCGCGCTGGAAACTGATTCCCAAATGTGGTCTGACCTCTGTGAAATGCAGAAGCGTGACTCCGCCCCCACGGTCATAACCTTTCCAGCACCTGTGAGCACCTGTCGCGTGATGAAGAAGGGGATCAGGGCGTCGGTAAGCCGAGCAAAATCGCCTTTTCTGCGCACCAAGTAGTTCTCATGACAGCCATAAGAGTTTCCCGCGGAGTCCGTATTGTTCTTGAAAACATGGATACGCCCCTCGATCCCCTCTTCTTCTAGGCGCTCCTGCGCGTCTGCAACCAGACTCTCAACGATTCTTTCGCCACCGCGGTCATAAGTGATGAGTTGACGCACATCATCACACTCCGCGGTTGCATATTCTGGATGAGAGCCGACGTCGAGGTACAACCGCGAACCGTTGGTCAGGAACACGTTTGACGACCTGCCCCACGCAACAACCTTCCGAAACAGGTGTCTGGCGACCTCGTCGGCGGACAAGCCTTTGCCGTCGGGAGCCGCACAGGTGACGCCAAATTCGGTTTCTAACCCGAAAATTCTGCGATAAGACATTGTTATGAGTGGCCTAACTTGCTGTTGTAAGAAGTTCTTGAAGAACGATGCCCTGCAGTCGAGTGAAAGTTCTACGTTCCCTGGTCCGGTCAAGCACTGCAACCTCAAGGTCCACTGCGTTCAGGTGGTTCTCAAGCGGGTCGGAGCCAGAGATCTGCTGCATCCGAGCCGCGTCCAGAACCTCAACAGCAAGCCCGAGAGCTTCATTCAGTGGCAGCCCCGGACGCCAACGCTTTGCCAAGTCCGCATTAAGCACCTCAGCGTCGCCGCCCAGCACCACAAAACCAGTCTCATCAGCAACTGTGCCGTCGTACGACAGTCGATAGATTTGATCGCCTCGATGATCAGAACCGACCTCAGCAACAACCAATTCCACTTCAAGAGGCTTCGCCTCCGTCGTAAACACAGTGCCCAGAGTTTGCGCATAAGCATTTGCTAGTCCGCGGGCGCTGACATCCCGGCGGTCATAAGAATAGCCACGCAAATCTGCGTACCGGATCCCCGCGACACGCAGGTGCTCGAATTCGTTGTACTTACCTACCGCTGCGAAACCAATGCGGTCGTATATTTCGGAGATTTTATGCAACGCACGCGACGGGTTGTGCGTTGCAAAGGCAATACCGTCGTCGTAACCGAGCACCACAACTGACTTTCCACGGGCAATGCCCTTCCGGGCGTAATCGGCACGGTCTTTCATCAATTGCTCAGGCGCTACGTAGAAGGGCATGCTCATTGGGCAGTCCTCCCCGTCCTGCGTTCGGCTTGAATCCTCGCGACAGCATTGGAAATAACTTCGTCAGGGGCCACCAAGTAGCCTGCAGCCGTGACAGTAGCCACGGTCGGCCAAATTTCACGAACGCTATCTGGCCCCCCGGTGCCGGCGTCGTCGTCAGCGGCATCATAGAGCGCCTCAACCGCGATATCGATTGCCTGCTGCGTGGTGAGCCCGGACCGCCATCGCTTCTTTAACGAGCCCCGCGCGAAGACTGCGCCAGAACCAACACTATGGAACTCATGTTCTTCATAACGCCCGCCCGTAATGTCGTAAGAATAAATCCGACCGCGTTTCAGTCGCTGATCGAAACCTCCAAACAGCGGTACAACGGTCAGTCCCTGCATGGCGAGGCCGAGATTGGACCTCATCATGGTTGCAAGCCTGTTCGCCTTGCCCTCGAGCGTCAGGGACGCGCCCTCAATCTTCTCGTAATGTTCCAATTCCAGTTGGAAGAGCCGCACTAGTTCAAGAGCAAGCCCGGCAGTGCCAGCTATGCCGACCGCAGAGTACTCATCGGCGGGGAAGAGCTTCTCAATATCCCGACTTGCAATGTGCGAGCCACTCGTCGCCCGCCGGTCCCCCGCCAACACCACTCCGCCGGCGAACGCTGCGGCCACGATTGTTGTCCCATGAGGCACGGTCGGCACTTCTCCGACACCGATCGGACGGTTATGTGGAAGAAGCTGCGGCGCGTGGTCGCTGAGAAAATCTACGAATGATGCGGAACCTACCCGCATAAACGCATCGGGGAAACGACCGGGGCTGTCAAGAGTCATTAGCGCGTCACTGCCCGCCCTTTTGGACAAAGCCCCGTACGAACGACTCGGCGTTCGTTTCGAGAACATCGTCAATTTCATCGAGCAGGGCATCGACATCGGCGTTGCGGCTTTGCGCAGCGGCACTCACTGCAGGAGCAGGCCCGCTGTCATCCCCACCTGGCTGTGGCTGGTGCTGACTACGTTTTTGAACCGACACGTTGTCCTCCTTGCATTCCAAATCACGGCTTCGTCTTCTATCTAACCCCATCGGTAGTCTTTCTGGCTCGTTCCTCCACAGGATGTGGGCGGTTAATGCAGGAACAGCGCGAAGTGGGCATGATCTTCTAATATGACGCACTTGCCACCGCCTGAGTCCGGACCAACGGGTCGCCCAGAAGAGGGCTCCCCTCAGATCAGCGCAGTCCATCCGGACCGATGGTTAGACCGTTCGTTGCTCACCGACACCACGCGCTGCCCTGCCTGCAGTTCACAACTAGCTGCAGCTGACTGCAGCAATTGCGGGCTCACGCTGAGCGGACAATTAGGCCGCGAACTCTGGCGAGGGTCAACGCAACTCGCGGCGGATCTCAAAAATCGCGATCAGATGCTGACTAAAATTCAACGGCAACACACCGCCCAGTCGGACTCAGCGACACCACAATGGCTCAACCGCACCCTGCTAAGAGATTCCACCAGGTGTCCGTACTGCGCAAGTTCCTTGGCTTCACCCGTTTGTACGAATTGCGGAGCGGATCTCACCGGTCCCGAGGCAGCATCATTATGGGAACTCTCCAGTCGCATTGCCACCCAGCTGGACGCCAGAGACCGGATCCTGACTCGGCAACCTAAGCCCATCTCGCCCCCCTCGGGCCGAGCGACGCGACAGGAACAAGCCCCCTTTGCGCCTCAGCCCGGAGCAACACCGGCGATGGAAACCCCTGAGCCCCAACCGACTCCGGATATGGGAACCTCTGCAGAACGTCGAATCACCAAAAGATTCTGGTCCATCCAGAACATGCTGCTGCTGCTTGGTGCGGTCATGCTCGGGGGCGCGAGCATCGTCTTTCTCGTCTTCTCCTGGGGCCAAATGGACTTAGGCCCTCGTGCGCTTGTTGTGGGCGGATTTACTGTTGTCCTCTTCTTCTCTGCCTGGCTCACGACCCGTAAAGGACTACGTGCGTCGGGCGAGGCGATCAGCGGCCTTGCCGCGCTAACGCTCTACTTAGACGCATGGGCGCTCCGTGCAACAGACATCATCGTCTGGGGCACAGCCAACGACTACTTGGCAGCAATGACGGTCACTACCGGGGCCATCCTTATTGCAGTTGGCATATTCATACGCTTGGTTACGCCCCGAATCGTAGGAACCGCTCTCGTTCCGCTCGGTGCTTTGGCCCTAGCCACCGGGCAAGACTCGGGGTTAAGCGCGACGATAGTTCTCGTCCTTGGTGCGGCGGTGGGGCTCGCGATGTTCCACCCTCGCGCAGACCGGATGACGTCAATTGCGCTCACGGTCTCCACGACGTTGCTTATGCTCTTTACACCGTTTGCTTTCCTGGCTGCGTGGATTGCTGACGGCGCTTGGGCAGGGGCCATCAGTTTGACCTGCGTGGCAATCGTCCTGGGCCTGTTCGCCTGGCTCAGTCCACGTTGGCGGCAGTTGCTCGCAGTTCTCACTGCAACAGCAGTGACCGGAGCCGGTCTACTTTACGGTCTGGGAGCAGTTTCCGGGCGTCCGGCTCTACCCAGTTGGTTCAGCGTCGAGTCAGTGGCCGTGGCCTTACCAATACTCGGGGCCGTGATCGCCACCTTCGTTGTAGTCGGCATCGTACGTTTGACCTCCAATGTCGAACACCGAGGTATACATTCAATCGCCGTTCGCACATCGGTTGTCCTCAACGCGGCCTTCATCGCACCCATCCTGTTTGTGCTGGCCTTCGCGATCCTCAACGAGCCAATCGGTCAGAACTCTGGTGGTATTCCCTGGCCGGCACATCTACTTGCGGCCGTCATAGTCTTCGCAGCAGGAACCGCGATCCTTCGACTCCGCGGGATCGACTCAAAGGCCACCCAACCACTTGCTGTCTACGCGGTCGTTATTTCTGTTGCCGCGCTGCCAGCCGTGATTCCTGGCACGTTCACAGCGTTTGCGCTTTGGCTCGCGTTCTCTATCGGTGCTGCAATGATCATCGCTGTGGTGAACCCGAAGGGTTTAACACGCGTTCCACTCCGCGCTCTGATCTGGGCCTCGTTACTGCCAGCGTTCCTCTACGCCCTCGTCATTCCAACAAACTACTTTGACTCAGGAACAGATACGGTCATCGCCGCGACGCTCATCGGTGCTTTCTTTCTGACGCTTTCCATTATCTTCTTTGCGATGCGCTCCTGGGAGCGCTGCTTGCGGGTAGCAACGCCGCATCATGGAGCGATACCGATGTTGGCTGTGTACCCACAAGCTGGAAACGTGCCTATGGTGCGTCCGATGGCGCCGCAAATGGTCTATGAGAAGCGCTACAAAGCAGCCAGTTCAATTGCACGAACAGCCCTTTTAGCAGTGTCCATCATCATGGCTTACGTCGGATTGACCGCAATCATCGCAGGGCAACTCACACACATTTCCCAGGCTTCTGCCCTCGTCGCGTTGCCTCTCTTGGCGCTATCCCTGGTGGTGCTGATCCGGACGACAGCTGCTCGAAGCTCTTTCTCCTCCGACGCCAAGGCCATCCTTGTCAGCGCTGCCGGAATCGCGATACTCCTCCTACCGGCCTTGGCACTCAATCCCCAAGCCACGTCCGCAGAATGGGTGAAGCACCTCGGGGTTGCGCTGAGCGTGTTGATCCTCGCCCACGCGAGCGTCTTCATCTTGTCGGCGCGTACCCGGCTACCTTCTCAAGATAACGCGAGGACATACGCTGCTGGGCTGGTTCCTGTCGCTGTTCTCGTGCTGATCCGATCAGTGACAACCTTCGACCAGGCCGGCTCAATCGAGTGGTCTTTGATCGCTCTCGGCGTTCTGGCAGTCACCCCTACGGTTGTCGGAGGCACCCTGCACCGGACAGAATCCCGACGTCAGGCACTGGAATACACCACTCTTATTGCCGGCATCCTGGTCACCTTGACGCTATTGGCCGACTCCAGAACGCTCGGTTTCGCGTTCCTCATCGCGGCTGCTGGAGCCTTTATCCTCTCGGCAACTCGCTACCGCAAGCAGGCGGTGTGGTTTGGCTACGGTCTGACGATCGTCAGTTCCTGGCTCCTCTCGGCCAACTACAACCTTGACTTCGTTGAGGTGTACACAGTGCCCGTTGCGTTACTCATCTGCGCTTTAGGCCAGGCAACGATTCGGGCCGGGCGTAGTCACTTTGTCCTCCTAACCGGCATCGCACTACTGACGCTCCCAACGGTCTTCCAAACCTGGCAGGAGACGACGTCATGGCGGATTTGGGCAATGGTCACAGTGTCTGCCCTCATTGCATTCTTGCTCACTGTCACCAAGGTAGTTCCCCCGCCTCAGAAGTCTTCCGGGTGGCCTCTTCTCAGAGACATCGGACTGCTGAACCTGGTCATCCTGTTCCTTGGTCCGCTCCCAACGGCGATCCAGCACAGCCAAAATGTCGAGTTTCCAGAGACATTGTTGTGGACTGCTCTCGCGGCGACTCTGGCTGGACTCACCTGCCTTGGTCTTAACACCGCAGCCCGCTGGCCAAACTCTTGGAACCCAGCAATCTGGGGACCCGGACTTGTTCTGACCATCGTGACGCTTCCCTTCAGCGTTCTGCTGCTGCGAGATGCTTTCATGACCAGCTCTGCAACCTTGGCGGCAGTTCTGCTCACCGCTGCTTGGGGTGGGCTAGCCCTCCTTGGCACACCGCCCGGTTGGCCCCCAGTGCGGAGCAACCATCAATTCCGAGCTCGGGCCATTGCCCCACTGGTTATCTCAATAGTGGTCGCCGTCACTCTGGCCCCCGCGGTCTCAATACCGGCTGATGTTCTTCTCACAATCGCAGGCCTCTTCGTAGCCCTAGTAGGCATACGCGCCGCCTTCCTGACGAAGCATGTGTCCACCTGGAGCAATGTCAGTTTTGGTGTGATTGCCACTGTTGCCCCCTTGTCCTTGGCCATGCTCAATGACCCCACAGGGTGGCGCGTTGCGCTTGCAGTGCTTATTGCGTCCGCGTGGCTTTTATCGGGGGTGAGACTCCAGTGGCAAGCGCCGGTTGTCCTCGGTGCCTTGGCGCTGCTCGCGCAGGTACTCGTGCTGGCAGGCCCACCTGCCCTCGCTGCATTTGCGGGCCTGCAAGGATGGGCGGTATTGGCCATTGTTGGCACAGTGTTATTGCTTGCAGGGCTGCTTTACGAGCGCCAAGCAGCTCGCGCAAAATCCGCCATCAAGAAACTATCTGATCTGCGTTGACCATTGTCAGCGCAGTAGCGCCGCAAGAAAGCTACTCGCATCGCTGTGCTTAGCAAAGAGGTCTCCCACGTCGGCCTGCGTCCCCCGCAACGGATCCGGCATTGGAACCCGCTGCAGGGACTCAGAGTCTGGGCAATCAAAAATAACGGAATCCCAACTGGCAGCCGACACCTGGTCGCCGTAGCGCGCAAGGGATTCCCCACGGAAGAATGCCCGAGTGTCATGCGGTGGGTGATGCACCGCATCAGAAACTAGAGCAGCGGTTGTCACCCGATCTAATGCATCTGCTGCAAGTAATTTGCGGGCCAAGCCACGTTCAGGACGAAGATCCGTCCACTGTAAGTCAAAAGCCATGAGACGAGGATCGTCCCACGAGGAGCTGTTTCTCCGACGCAGTCCTTCAAGCAACCGAAGCTTTGCCACCCACTCGACGTCCCGGGCGCAATCGGCGGTGGACTGGCCAAGCCGCTCAAGGACGTCCCGCCAGCGCGCGACGATCTCCTCAGTTTCTGGGTCTATGCTCTGTTCTGTGCGCATGACTTCCAGGACGATTCGTAAGTACTCCTGTTGCACCGCAAGGGCGGTCATCCAGCGACCCGAAACCAAGGGTAACGGCTGCGCCAGATCAAGATCTCGGCTCACTGTCTGCACAGCGGTGACAGGATCGGCCAGTTGCAACTCAGCGAGGCTGGCCGCTGCCGCCGGATGCTGCTCGAGACGCTCCAGCACATAAAGCACTGCGCTTGTGGTGCCGGCTTTCAACAACGTTGCGGGCTCGAGCATGTTTGCGTCGCCCATGATCAAGTGCAAGCGCCGCCACCTACGTCGGTCAGCATGCGGCTCGTCCCTTGTGTTGACGATCGGCCGGCGAAGTGTGGTTTCGAGGCCCACCTCAGCCTCAATGTAGTCCGCCCGTTGTGACAGTTGAAATCCAGGTTCCGCCCCAGTCGGTCCCAACCCCACTCGGCCAGACCCAGCGAACACCTGACGCGTGACCAAGAAGGAAGTGAGCAACGCAGAAATCGTCCCAAATGGCACCGCCCGGTCAACAAGGTAGTTTTCATGTGTGCCATAACTGGCACCTTTGCCATCAACGTTGTTCTTATACAGCACTACATCAATGCCCACCCGGTCCAGTTCGCGAGCGGCCGCGAGCACAATCTGCTCCCCCGCTGCATCCCAAATAACTAAATCGCGAGGATTCGTCACCTCAGGTGAGGAATACTCCGGGTGCGCGTGGTCCACGTAGAGCCTCGCACCATTGGTCAGCACAGCGTTAGACATACTTGGATCGTCGTACGCAGGTTGGACTGGTCGGCTGATCACCTGTGACGTCATCGAAACGCCACCATCTGGTCCACTCGGGGCCGGTTTATCGGGGTTGTCGGTCAACATTGATGGGTGCGCTGACGCGCGATCAAGCCGAAACCCCCTGGCATCGGCCAATGGATCTTCATCGATGTAGTCCCAGCGAGCCGGACTCGCGTCATTGACGAGCGAACGGTAGGCGTTCACCACTTGCGAAGACATGAGCATCGGATTCGCCATCGGTTTACCCGGCTGCAGAACCCCGTACTCAGTTTCAATCCCCATCACCCGTCGCACAGTCACACTGACACCCTAGTGGTCCGGACGGCGCTATCGGAGCCACAAGCTGATCAGGCCAACGCCTGAACCGTTGCGAAACTCAACTACGGGGGGTCAACTGGACGATCTAAGTCACCTATTGCTCACAAGTACTGCCCAGTGGGAGTGACATCTTCAATTGCTCGTCCCGAGTGCTGGCCAGCACTCTTCTCATCCTGAATCACTGTGCGGATGAAAACAATGCGCTCCCCCTTCTTGCCCGAAACTCGTGCCCAGTCATCCGGGTTCGTAGTGTTAGGCAGGTCCTCGTTCTCCTTGAACTCTGCCGAACAAGCCTGTAACAGATGCTCGACGCGCACTCCCCGAGTCCCCGTGGCGAGGAAGTCTTTGATCGCATGCTTTTTTGCTCGGTCCACAATATTTTGGATCATCGCGCCCGAACTGAAGTCCTTGAAGAACAACGTTTCTTTGTCCCCACTCGCATAGGTGACTTCCAAGAACCGATTTCGCTCGTCTTCGGCATACATCCGCTCAACAGTTCGCGTGATCATCGCAGAAAAGGTGGCAGCCCTATTTCCATCGTGCTCACGAAGGTCATCTTCGTGAATCGGGAGGTCTTGGGTGAGGTACTTACTAAAAATATCCTGCGCGCCTTCGGCATCGGGTCGTTCAATTTTTATCTTCACGTCAAGCCGTCCGGGCCGCAGGATTGCTGGGTCAATCATGTCCTCACGGTTCGACGCGCCAATGACAATCACGTTGTCCAGCCGCTCCACCCCGTCGATTTCAGCGAGGAGCTGCGGAACGATCGTCGTCTCAACGTCTGACGAAACTCCAGTCCCTCTGGTGCGGAAAAGTGACTCCATTTCGTCGAAAAACACCACGACGGGTGCTCCGTGGGATGCCTTCTCACGCGCTCGGCCGAAGATTTGCCGAATGTGCCGTTCGGTCTCTCCCACGTACTTGTTCAGGAGTTCGGGTCCCTTGATATTCAAGAAGTAACTACGGACCTGGCCGGATTCGGCCCCATCACGCGTGGCGATCATCCGGGCCAGCGAATTGGCTACGGCCTTGGCAATGAGCGTCTTACCGCACCCAGGTGGTCCGTAAAGCAAGATGCCTTTCGGTGCGCGCAGCCCGTATTCCCGAAACAGGTCCGCATGATGCAGCGGCAGTTCAATGGAATCTCGAATCTGCTCAATCTGTGCGCTGAGACCACCGATGTCTGAGTAATCGATGTCTGGAACCTCTTCGAGAACAAGTTCGGAAACTTCACTGCGGGGAATTACCTCAAAGGCGAACCCGCTACGCGAATCGATTGTTAGTTGATCCCCAATTCGCACGGTTGCCGCATCAAGGGAACCAGCCAAGCGCAAAACTCGTTCATCATCCGTACGCCCTACAACAAGAACGCGGCCGTCATCGAGCAGTTCCTTCACCGTGGCAAGTTCGCCGACACGCTCAAAGTCTCCGGCAGTAACCGCAACCATTGCCTCGTTGAGTTTGACCTCTTGCCCCGGACGCAACGAACCGATTTCAACCTTGGGGCCGGTGCCGATATGCATCTTGCGCCCAGCTGACAACACGTCGATTGTGTTCGCATCCACCTGCGCAAGAAAAATTGCGTATGTTCCAGGCGGCTGCGCGAGTTCGTCGAGTTGCTTCTTCAGGGACACGATCTGGGTGCGCGCAGTTGTCAGAGCATCCACAAGACGATCGTTACGCGCGGCCAACGACTCAACCTGAGCCTGCGTTTGCCCGTTTCCGACCGTGTTTGCACCGGTGTGCGTCATATCACTGACCTTCCCGTTGGACCGCTAAAAACCTGGTGACTACCGACGCCCCAATTGGTTCCAGAACTGTCGGGGCTCCTGACGATCATGGCACTTGTCTATCGCTCCGGCACAGCCCGTCCGGTACTGGCCTGAGAGCCGCGTAAGGACTGAGAGGGTGAGGACGTGCCCTAAAGGGGTGTCAGTCTTTGCGTTCGACATCGCGGCGCACACGCCGCACCTTCTTCTCGGAGACCGCGCGCTCGCCCAATTCCTCCGAAGTCCACTCCTGAGTTTCGACTTCCTCGGTGTAGGCGCCCTTCGCCGGACGACGACGACGCACCGGTGCTACCACGCCGTCGGCCATCCGCCGGACGGTAAGCAAAAAACCAGTGTGTCCGACCATTCGATGTTGCGGACGAACTGCAAGCCCCTCAAGGTGCCAACCCCGCACAATCGATTCCCAAGCCTCTGGTTCTGCAAAACCGCCATGGGAACGCAGATTCTCCGCCAGGCGGGATAACTGTGTGGTCGTCGCGACATAACAGATCAACACGCCCCCGGGCACCAACGCAGCGGCGACCGCGTCCAAGTTTTCCCATGGAGCAAGCATGTCGAGCACCACTCTGTCGATGCTTCCTAAGGTGCAATGAACTGGCATCACATCACTGAGGTCACCAATCTCCACCTGCCATGCCGGGTGCGGTCCACCGAAGAAGGTTTCCACATTGCCCCGTGCAATAGCCGCGAAGTCTTCTCTGCGTTCAATGGACAACAGACTTCCGCCGTCGCCCACAGCTCGCAACAGTGACATTGACAGCGCCCCAGATCCGACTCCGGCTTCTACGACACGAGCACCAGGAAAGATGTCAGCCATGGCAACGATCTGCCCGGCGTCCTTGGGGTAGACGACGGCGGCACCGCGTGGCATGGAAAGGGTGTAGTCGCTCAGAAGCGGCCGCAGTGCCAGGTATTGGATTCCAGACGTCGTGGTCACGACGACGCCCTCAGTTGAGCCAATCAGCGCGTCATGTTCCAAGTAGCCGCGGTGGGTATGAAATGTGCCGCCCTTGACGAGAACGAGAGTGTGGAGTTTGCCGCGGGGGTCTGTGAGTTGAACTTTCTCGCCGGCACGGAACGGGCCACGACGCTGTTCCGCCCCCGTGGGGGCAGTGGACGCTGGTATCTGCGGGGAGGAGGTTTCTTCAGGTGGGGTCACGATGTTGCAGTCTAGGTTCACTTCAACGCCTTGACGACATCGCGCACCCAGAGCAGACCAACGATGCGCCCGGAATCCACCACGACGACAACGGGTGTGTGCTGTGATCGGGTTCTAATTTCTTCAAGAAGTTCGCCGCCGTGCAGGTCCCAGTGCAAGGGGTCGTGCGTAGTCAACGGAACCGCAACGCCCAGTGCTGGGGTAACGGTCTGCTGTGGCCGAGGGACCTGGGCGACGACGTCCTGTTCGATGTACGCGCGTGCCTGATTTTCGTAGTTGGTCAAAACCACAAGGCTCTTATGCGCGCGGCGCATCTCAGCCTCGACAACTGCCACGGTGCTGTTTTGGTCCAGGAGTAGAACTGGTCGCATGAGCGGCGTTAGGGAAAGTTCCCTGATGCGACGCTGCTGTCGTACCTGTCGTAAACCAGCGCTTGAGCCACGCCAACCAAACCAACAGAGGATGAGCGCCACGGGCAGGTTGACTACTGGTCCGGTCTGACGAGTCACAGTGCCAAATAGCAGAAAGACGGCCACTGCCAGAACGAGGACGCGACCGGTCCACGCAACGATGACCGTAGCTCGATCACGGTCACCGGTAATGCGCCAAAGCAGGGCCTCGAGCGCTCTCGCACCGTCTAAGGGCAAAACCGGCAAGAGGTTGAACACACCCATGAGTCCGTTGACGACGACCCCAGCGTTCAGAATCAACGCGAGTAAGACTCCACGATCGTCAGTGAGCGCAGAGTTGACGCTATCGAAACCTAGCCGGAATAAACCCGCGAGAAGTAAGTTCACAGCCGGCCCGACCAGCGCAATGAGCAGCGATGGCATTGGTCTGGCATTGGCGGTGGAAAACGACGTGTGTCCGCCCCAGGCAGTAATCACCACCCGATGCACTCGGTGACCAGCTGCGCGGGCCATAAAGGTGTGCCCAAGTTCGTGAGCAAGGACTGCGGTGAGCAGAACGACGACGAATCCGAGCGCTGCTACGACAACGGCAGTATTGGAATCTGGTAGCGACCGTGCCGCGATCGGAGCAAACACTGCCACCGCGATAAGACCAATGATGATCCAGGATCTGGCCAGAAGAATCGGTGTAGTCCCGACCTGGCCGATCTTCCAACCATCACGATTGCGCAAAGCTGGCGCCCGGCGCTGTGGAACAGAAGGGTTTGTCACAGTCGGAAGCCTACGCGGTCGGTGTGTCAGTCGATGGGCCTACGCTGGTCAGATGCCCAACAGTTCTGCGTCCTCAGCGTCTGCTCCCGCATCACGTTCACGGAGAGCCCCGGCGCTCTCTCCCTCGCGCGCAAATGACTACCAGCAGTGCCCATTGCTGTTCAGGTTCCGTACCGTCGACCGGTTGCCAGAACCGCCCAGCTCCGCAGCAGTGCGCGGAACCCTGGTGCACTCCGTGCTGGAGCGTTTGTATGACCACCCGGCGGCGGACCGGACTATGGCCGTGGCAGCAGAGTTGCTGCCGGCAGAGTGGGAAAAACTACAAGTAGCCCGTCCTGAGTACACGGAACTTTTTACAGACGCCACCGAGTTAAATACCTGGCTTGGCACCGCCGGTAAGTTGGTCGACACGTACTTCAGCCTCGAAGATCCCACCCGGTTAGAGCCGAGTTCGCGGGAACTCTTTGTTGAAAGCCAACTGGATGGCGGGCCACTGTTGCGGGGAGTTGTTGATCGTGTTGACACCGCGCCCGACGGCGCGCTGCGGGTTGTTGACTATAAAACTGGACGAGCACCAAAACCACAGTTCAGCGCTTCCGCGAGTTTCCAAATGCGCTTTTACGGTCTTGTGATCTGGCGAACCCGCGGTGTCATCCCGCGAATGCTCCAACTGGTTTACCTGGGCGACGGCCAAGTCTTGCGCAATGTTCCTACCGAAGAAGAGTTGCTCAACGCCGAGCATCGGATTCGCAGTGTGTGGGATTCCATTTCTGCGGATGCGAAGTCCGGAGACTGGCGTCCCAAGAAGAGCAAATTGTGCGGTTGGTGTTCGTTCCAACACATCTGCCCCGCGTTCGGAAACACCGCTCCAGAAATCCCTGAGGGAGCTGTTCAGCTCAACCTTGGCATTGCCTAACTGCAGCAGTGGTCTATTCGTCCGTGCCAAGGAAGTCCACTGTGCCGCCGCGTAGAACCGTGTGCAGCACTGCATCGTCGACCTGCTCCAGGGAAGCGATACGACTTAAGCCTGCTTGGTAGGGCAACGGAACTGACGCGCGCACCCCAATGGTGCGCGCCCCAGAAGCCAGTGCAGAGGCCACGCCTGGTCGGGAATCTTCAAAGATGACGCATTCTGAAATGTTGACGTTCAAACGTTCCGCGGCCATTAGATAAGGCTCTGGGTGCGGTTTACCGTTCTGGACCTGCTCACCGGTCACTACCGCACCAAAGACGCCCGGCGGCGCCACATCAACAAACTTCGCCGCCAAGGAGTCATAAGACGCGGTGACAAGCGCCATCGGAATGCCAAGATCACGCAGCGTAGCCAAGGTCGCCGCTGCGCCGGGCTGCCACGGAATGGCCTGGGCCAAGTGGGAGCCAACCGCCGCCACAATGTGCGCAACGATCTCTGGAATAGAAAGAGCCACGCCCCGGTCTTGCATAATGCGCGCACCGTCCACAAGAGGCATCCCGACCATCGCCAGCCCGTCCTCGTCGGTCCAATCCCCGCCGTAAGAGTGCACAAGATCTGCTTCCGAGCCCATCCAGTAAGGCTCAGTGTCGATCAAAGTGCCGTCCATATCCCACAAAATCGCGGCTGGACGCAGGTCAGGCAGCGTCAGATCGGAGCGGACCGATTCGGGCTGGGTCGGGTTGGATGAACGGGCTGCGGGGGTCAAAGAATGTGAGCACACGCCGCCCATCGTAAGCAGAGATGCCCGGATGACGGTTGCACGGCCTACGCTGGGACGATGACGAGTGACGAAACCGCTAGTGAGCAGGCGCTTGAAAGACAGACCGTGCTGCTCGCAGCATTTGAAGGTTGGAACGACGCTGGGTCCGCTGCCTCAATGGCTATCCGGCACCTGATAGACGTCTGGGGTGCAGAACAAGTCGATGAGTTGGACCCGGAGGATTACTACGACTTCCAAGTCAACAGGCCACTGTCTGAGACTGACGAAGCCGGTAATCGCAATGTCACATGGCCCACGACCACGGTCTACACCGCAATAGACCCGGTGACGGAACGCCAAGTGGTGCTGGTGGTTGGAATTGAGCCTTCCATCCGGTGGCGTTCGTACTGCCTCGAAATTCTCGAGATTGCAAAACAACTCGAAGTATCAACAATTGTTACTCTCGGGGCACTTCTGGCAGATGTGCCCCACACTCGTCCGATTCCCGTGACCACGACAAGTTCAGACATCGCGCTTCAGGCTCTTCTCACCGTTGAAGAGAGCACCTATGAAGGTCCCACCGGAATCGTCGGAATCTTGCAGCATCTAGCCCCTGACTACAACATGCGTGGACTATCAATGTGGGCGGCGGTTCCGCACTACGTAGCCCACCCGCCGTCGCCAAAAGCAACGCTTGCGATTTTGACCCGCATCGAAGAAATATTGGCTGCCCCCATTCCAAGCGGCGAATTGGCCGATGATGCTCAAGCCTGGCAACAGGGCGTGGACGAGTTGGCTTCAGAGGACAGCGAGATTTCCGAGTACGTCAGCCAGTTGGAACAAGCGACAGATACCGCCGAACTTCCAGAGGCCAGCGGCGAAGCGATTGCACGCGAGTTTGAGAAGTACCTGCGTCGTCGTGACAAGGGCCCCGGGAACTAGACGCGCGCAACATCCCAGGTCCCTTCCCCAACGGGTTCTCAATGCGGCAAGGTGGGGTCATGGAACTTCGAATCTTCACTGAACCCCAGCAGGGCGCACGCTACGACGATATCCTTCAGGTGGCTCGCGCCACTGAGGACCTCGGTTTCGACGCTTTCTTCCGCTCTGATCACTATTTACACATGGGTGACGGCGACGGGCAGCCCGGGCCCACAGATGCCTGGTTAACCTTGGCTGGCCTCGCCCGTGAGACATCTCGGATCCGGCTTGGCACCCTGGTGACTGCAGCGACGTTCCGGTACCCAGGAGTGTTAGCCATCCAGGTTGCCCAGGTTGATCAGATGTCAGGCGGCCGGGTGGAACTTGGCCTTGGCGCTGGCTGGTACGCCCGGGAGCATGAGGCCTACGGCCTCCCGTTCCCCACCAAACGTTTCGGGCTGCTCACGGAACAGTTGGAGATCGTCACCGGACTTTGGGCGACCGATCAGAACGAAACCTTCAGCCACCAAGGTGAGCATTACACCTTGACCGACAGCCCCGGCCTAGCCAAACCGGTCCAGCAACGTGCCGATGGTCGGCCTGCTGTTCCAATAATCATTGGCGGGCATGGCCCCCGGCGCACCCCTGCGCTAGCCGCGCGTTTTGCTTCGGAGTTCAATTTAGCTTTTCCAGATAAGCGCGAGATCAAGCCAAAGTTCGACGTCGTGCGAGAAGCCTGTCGCGACGTGGGTCGGCCACCGGAGGACCTCACCTATTCGGTCGCCATGGTGTTGTGCGCCGGCAGAGACGACGCCGAAGTTGCCCGACGCGCAGCCGCAATTGGCAGGGAGGCAAGCGAGCTTCGCGCAAACGGTATTGCAGGGACAGTCCAGGAAGTCACCCAGTCGTTAAAGAATCTTGCTGCGTCCGGAGTACAGCGCGTCTACTTGCAGGTGCTCGACCTCCACGACTTGGAGCACCTCGAATTGGTCGCTACTGAGGTTATGCCACACCTGTCGTGAGACAACGAAGCCCTGGCATCGCCAGGGCTTCGTGACACGAAGTACTTAGATCCGCACACCCAGCAGGGCGTTCGCCGCGCGGGAGATGACCCCGGGCGCACCGAGTTCAGCCTCAGAATCCGCATTCTGCGGGTCTAGGGCGGCGTCCGCCCAAGCGTCCACCGCAGCTAGTGCCCGGGGAGCGTCGAGGTCATCGGCGAGAGCAGCGCGCATTTCTTGCAGGGTCGACGCCGAAACCGGGCCGCCATTACCCGACATTGCAGAGCGCCAGTGTTCTAGCCGTGCAACTCCGGCCTGCAAATCAGCGTCGAACCACTCCCATGGTGCCCGGTAGTGGTGCGCGAGAACTGCAAGTCGAATGGCCATCGGGTCATAACCTTGGGCGCGTAACTTGGAGACAAACACCAGGTTGCCCTGGGACTTACTCATTTTTGAACCTTCAAACGCCACAAGTGCCGCGTGCGCGTTCACGCCAGAACTCGCTCCGGAGTGCAACACCCGAGCATGCGACGAGCTCATTTCGTGGTGCGGGAAGACCAGGTCGGCTCCTCCTGCTTGCACGTGCGGTGCGGCACCAAGACCCAGATCGGAAATCACTGCGCATTCAATGTGCCAGCCGGGTCGCCCCGTTCCCAGTGCACCACCGTCCCACTGCGGCTCGCCTACGCGCTCTCGGCGCCACAGCAACGGGTCCAATGGGTTGCGCTTGCCAGGGCGATCAGGGTCTCCACCACGCTCACCGAACAGCGAACGCATAGTGTCGTTATCGAGCCGCGATACAGTGCCAAACCCCGTGTCAACGCTCAGGTCTGCGTAAACGTCCCCCAACTCAGGCTTTGCCCCGCCAGCACCGTCTTCAAGTGGAACACGATAGGCGGCACCGGCAGTGAGCATTTGCTCAACGGCTGCGCTCACCTGCGGAATTGTTTCAACGGCGCCAAGGTAGACGTCAGGTGGGATGACCCCAAGGGCGGTCATATCCTGCGCGAACAGATTCACCTGCTCCCGGGCGAGGTCTTGCCAGTCCACTCCCAATGCGGTCGCGCGTTCCAGCAAGGGATCGTCAATGTCAGTCACATTTGACACATGCCGGACCGAAAGCCCGGCATCCTGCCAAGCTCGTACCAATAGATCAAAAGCGACATAGGTTGCAGCGTGTCCGATGTGCGTGGCGTCATACGGGGTGACACCACACACGTAGAGGCGCGCTTCCGCGCCCGGAACAGGCTGTTCCAAGGTGTTCGAGGAACTGTTGTGGATTTTGACCGGGTAACCGGTTCCAGGGAGGACAGGGACTTGGGGAGTAGGCCAGGCATGCACCACTACAGGGTATCTGCTCCCGCGACTGATCCCTGCGGCCGCACAACACTGCCCCGCAATCACCGGATTGCGCGCGGGTGCAGGTAACGTGCCTGCTATGGATCAGCGGAATCTCGGAAACACCGGCCTACGGGTCACAACACTTGGCCTTGGCACCATGACCTGGGGACGGGACACCGATGAACACGACGCTGCGGAGCAGTTCCGTGACTTCTACGACGCCGGCGGCACCCTGATCGACACTGCAGCCTCCTATGCCGACGGCGCAAGCGAAACCCTCGTCGGCCAGTTCGTGAAGACCGTGCAACGCGACGACATCGTTCTGATGACGAAAGCAGGGGCACGCACGACCAGGGAAGGCAACATCATTGATGCCTCCCGCGGCTCGTTGCTGACCTCTCTGGAGGCCTCGCTGAAACGGCTGGACACGGACTACGTCGACCTCTTCATGGTGCAAGCGCCGGATCCAAGAACGCCGCTTGTCGAGACGCTTTCTGCCCTGGAACACGCCGTGCAGTCAGGCAAAGCCAGATACGTCGGTTTGTCCAACCACCCAGCGTGGATGACCGCCCGAGCGGCGACCTTGCTCGAATCCTCCCGCATCGAACTTGCTTCAGTTCAACTCGAATATTCTTTACTGCAACGTGGGATCGAGCGTGAGGTGATCCCTGCAGTCACTGATTGCGGTGCAGGTGTCATCGCGTGGTCACCACTTGGCCGTGGGGTACTGACTGGAAAGTACCGCCGCACGATTCCCGCAGATTCAAGAGCCGCGTCAGCACACCTGGCTGGCTTCGTACAGCCCTACCTCGACAGCACCGCAAGCACCGTCGTCGAAGCAGTGTCTATTGCTGCAACAGGGCTAGGGCGCGAGCCACTTGAAGTCGCTTTGTCGTGGCTACTGACCCGCCCGAGCTTGGCAAGTGCGTTAGTGGGTGCCCGCACTCCGGCGCAACTTCGCGCCTCGATGAACGCGCTCACCCTTGAGCTCCCCGTGGAAGTGCTCGACGCCCTCGATGAAATCAGTGCGCCAACTCTTGACTACCCGGAGCGTCGTTCCGCACAGTAGCCGTTCCAAACCTTACGCACTTGACGCGTCAGCCGCGGTCGACAAGCGTGGCGATGTCTTCGGCCGTCAGACCTTCCAGGTCGTCGTCCTCGTCGTCCTCGTCGTCCTCGTCGTCCTCGTCATCGCCGTCGTCATCGTCGTCGTCATCGTCATCGTCGTCAGCGAGGAAGAACGGTGTGGCCTCAGCATGCACAACTGCGAGAGCCTCGTCGTAGAACTCGAAGGCATCGGCGAGCACGTAGTAGGCATGATCAACAGCGGGGTCATCATCGCCGCGGCGGGCGATCACGGCGTGCAGATGTGCTTCAAGAGCAGCAGTGAAACGGTCCAGGGCAGCGCGCGGGTCGACGGTCATACCCTGACGGTAACGCTCAAGAGGGCACAATGGCACTCCCTACGGAATAATTGATCACGCGAGCCCAAGAAAATTGCCCAGCCATCACCTCAAGGAGAGGCCCAACCAGAATGCGAACTGAGCGAAAGCTCCCAATCCCAGAGTACGAATACCGCGTAATCGCACTTCCGCGATCCGCTTCCTCATCGGAAGCCCGCCGGTATCTGACTGACGAAGCCGAGTATGGACGATGGGAACTGGCTCGATCCAGCATCTACACCGGCGGTGAGCGAAAGGTGTGGCTTCGACGCCGTATTATCCGGGTGCGGAGCACCCTAGGCGTCTTCCCATAGTGCCTTCCAGTGCTCAGCAGTCCGCTAGCAACCGATCTAGTACCCGGACACCGAACTTCAACGCGTCGACCGGCACCCGCTCATCAATCCCGTGGAACATGCCGGCGAAATCTAGTTCGGGCGGCAATTGCAAAGGTGCGAACCCATAACCGGTGATGCCCAGTTGTGCCAAAGACTTGTTATCAGTTCCACCGGACAACATGTACGGCAGCACTGTCGCCTGCGGGTCCTCCAGCAACAATGAACCAACCATTTTGTCCACTAAGTCACCGGAGAAAGGTGTTTCGAGGGCAATGTCCTCATGCACCGGTTCAAAACGGATGTTTGGACCAGCAAGTTCTCGCAGCGTCCGGTTGAACTCCTCGCCGTGGCCAGGCAAATAGCGGGTGTCGATGGTTCCCGTCGCACGGCCCGGAATCACATTGGCCTTGTAACCGGCATTAAGCTGAGTGGGCGTTGCCGTGTTGCGCACTGTAGCGCCGACAAACTTTGCCGCTGGCCCCAGTGCTGCCACCAGGGTGTCAATTGCGGACTCATCTTGTGGATCGAACGGTAAGCCAGTGAGATCTGCCACACCCTGCAACAGTGCGTGCACAGTGGGTGTCAACACATACGGCCAAGGGTGCGCACCAATACGGGCCATGGCGGCGGCAAGGTTATTGACCGCATTGTCCTCATTGATCTGCGAGCCGTGCCCAGCGCGTCCCTCACTGATGAGGTTCAGCCAGCCCACACCCTTTTCGGCTGTTTGCAGGAGGTAAACCCGCCTGCCATCAACGTCGACCGAAAAGCCACCAACCTCGCTGATTGCTTCAGTTGCACCTTCGAAGAGTTCAGGCTTGTGCTCCACAGCCCAGCCCGCACCGTAAGCCCCACCGGCCTCCTCATCCGCAAAGAAAGCAACGATGACGTCTCGGGACGGTTTGCGGCCTTCGCGGACCATCTGACGGACGACGGCCAGGATCATGGCAACCATGTCCTTCATGTCGACCGCGCCGCGTCCCCAGAGCAAACCGTCGTGCTCTTCTCCACTGAATGGATCAATAGTCCATTCCGAGGCGTCTGCCGGCACCACATCGGTGTGGCCGTGCAGCACGAGAGCCGGTCGGGTTGAGTCTTCGCCTTCTAAACGCACCACAACGCTGGCGCGCCCTGGTTCAGACTCAAAGATGGTGGGTTCTAGCCCGACTTCAGTCAACAGTTCCATAACGTATTCCGCTGCGATCCGCTCCCCCGGTCCCACGTTATTACCGAAGTTACTGGTGTCCATACGCAACAGGTGCTGACAGATCTGGACGACTTCGTCCTGGGCGGTGATTGGTTGAGAAGAAGGCACTGTGGTCATACGGCCAGGGTATCTGTCAGGCCACGGCGGTTGAGTAACGGCTGAATTTGCGGAGCGTGCCCCCGCAGCCTGGTGAACGCAGAAACCGGATCTGCTGACCCTCCAATGGCGAGAATTGCGTCGCGGAACCGCCGTCCGCTCTCGCGGTTGAGTCCACCATTCTCTTCGAACCACTCCACGGTCTCGGCATCGAGCACCTCAGACCAAATATAAGAGTAATAGCCTGCGCTGTAACCGCCGGCAAACACGTGTTTGAAGTAGGTAGAGCGGTACCTCGGTGGCACAAAGTCCAGGTTCAGACCAACTCTACTCAGCGCTGCCTGTTCAAACTCTTCCACGTCCCCAACCTCGGTGGGGACGGCGTCGGGCGTCAATTGGTACCACGCCTGATCAAGCAGCGTCGCTGCGAGGTATTCCGCAGTGTTAAAGCCCTCATTGAACTGGCGAGAGGCAATAAGCGTGTCGACCCAAGCCTGAGGCATCTGGGCACCGGTCTTGTGGTGCACGGCGTAGTCCGCGAGCAATGCAGGATCCCAGGCCCACATTTCGTTTACCTGAGACGGGTATTCGACAAAGTCTCGCGGAACATTCGCACCGGACTGAGACGGGTAATGCACGTCAGAAAAGAGTCCGTGCAGCGCATGGCCAAATTCGTGGAACATCGTGATGACTTCGTCCCAAGTCAGCAGGGCAGCTTCACCCACTGCGGGCTTCGGAATGTTGAGGTTGTTCACCACTATAGGTTTGTGGCCCTGCAGGTGCGATTGATCAACCAAGTTGTTCATCCAGGCGCCGCCCTCCTTCGATTCTCTAGCGAAGAAGTCTCCAATGAATAGGCCGATTGGGGTCGTGTCCTCCTCGAACACTTCCCAAATTCGAGCATCGGGGTGGTAGGCAATGAGGTCCGTACGCGGCGAGAACGTTACGCCGTAAAGCCGCGTAGCCGCGGCAAAAACCCCTTTGGTCAGCACTGCGTTAAGTTCCAAATACGGCCGCAGCGACGCATCGTCAAGGTTGAATCGTTCGTGGCGAAGCTTCTCTGCGTAAAAAGACCAGTCCGCTGCGTTGAAGCCAGCGTTCGGATCCTCGCGACTAGCAAGGGCCACGAGTTCAGCGCCTTCACGTTTCGCATTCGCCGCTGCACGCGGGGCAAGTTCATCAAGCATCCCCATCACAGCCGACGTCGTGCGTGCGGTGCCATCCGACGCGGCGTAGGCCGCGTAATGGTCAAAGTCGAGCAGTTGCGCCTTTTGAGCCCGCAAAAGTGCCAAGTCCAGCAGCAGCGCCCGAGTGTCCCCACCGGAGTCGGCCTGACCACGGGAAATTGATGCGTGATGCACCCGTTGGCGCACCTGAGAGTGCCTCAGTTGCGCCAATACGCTCTGCTGGGTGGGCAATTGCAACTCAAGAACGTAAGCGCCGTCGTGCCCACGCTGAGTTGCCGCCGCCGCCGCAGCCGCAATTGCGTCAGGGGCTAAGCCTTGGAGATCAGCGAGATCGGTGATCACAACCGCTGACTCGTTAGTGGAAGTTTGTAGCACCCTGCCGAACTGAGCCTCAAGCGAACTAATACGCGAATTTATTTCGCGTAACTCCTGCTGCTGCGCTTCGGGCAAGCCAACACCGGCGCGTTCGAAGTCTTGGTTGAGTTCAACCAACAAATAGCGTGTCGACTCCGGGACCTCGATGTCACCGCCGTCAACCTGCGTCAAGAGCGTGCGCACCCGGCTGTAGAGGTGGGGATGCATTGCGATGAAGTCGCCGTGCTCCGAAAGTTCCGGGGTGAGTTCTTCCTCGAGTGCGTCTAGTGCGTCACTCGTATCTGAACTTAGTTGGTTAAAGAAGACCGTTACAGCGTTTTCCAGCAAAGCTCCGGAAGCTTCGAGTGCGTCCAGCGTGTTACTGATGGTCGGCGGCTGTGGGTTATTCGCAATCGCTTCAATCTCAGCGCGATCTTCGACGATCCCAGCCCGGATTGCTGGAGCGAAGTGCTCCGGCCGAATCTTGGCGAAGTCCGGTAGCCCATAGGGCAACCCGGACTTTTGAGCGAAAGGATTATTTGGATCAAGAGCAGCGGAATCAGAAGAAGACATGCTCCATCATGGCTGGTCTGCACAGCAGACGGTCAATTTCAGCACGCACGCGCACATAGCGGCGGTGCGTAGGTCAGGCTTGGTCCTTTTCATGACCATCGTCGTGGTCGTGGTCGTCGTCGTCAGGCTCAGGTTCTGGCGTGGTACGCAAAGTGTTGAAAACTGTCCAGGTCACCGCAATAAGCGGGACCGCGATCACTGCACCCAGAATCCCAGCAACAAGTGTGCCGCCCGTCACCACTAAGGCAATCACCACTGGGTGCAGCGACACCTGCTTCCCCATGACCAGTGGCTGCAGGATATGACCTTCAAACTGGCCAATCAGGGCGATGCCAACGCCGACAATAGCGGCAGACCAGATGCCATCGGCCGCAAGTGCAACGACCATCGCGATGACCATGGCGGCAGGGGCACCGATCAATGGAATAAACGCGCCAATAAACACCAATACCGCAAGCGGTGCCGCGAGCGGAACCCCCAGAACGATGAGCAGAATCGCCGCTAGGACTCCGTCCACCAGTGCGATCATCACGGTTCCACGCGTGTACCCGGAGAAGGTGTACCAGCCAGCGTTCGCAGCACGGTCCCAGGCACCGCGTGAGGAGACCGGCAACTGCTCCAAGAACCAGGTCCACATGGACTTACCACGCGCTAAGAAAAAGATGGTGCAGAACAAGGCCAGAGCGATTGCGGTGAATACCTGGAATAGGCCCCCCACTCGTGAAGCAGCCTCACCCGCAATTGACCCTGCGTGGCTCTGAACCCACTCGCCTGCGTTACTCAACCACTCAGAGAAGTCCTCGTAGGTGAAGGTAAATGGCAAGGGTCCGTCTTCAAGGAAATCGAAAATTTGTTCAATGCCGTCGGAAAACTTGTCCTGCAAGGAACTCCACTGCCCGGCCACGGACGAGATGACGTACGTGAAGAGACCGGCCACGAACAGCACTGCAGTGAAGAGTCCGAGGCCAGTTGCCAGACCGCGAGGCATTACTTTTGCGTAGAAGTCGACCAGTGGGCGCAGGACCGCGGTGAACACCAGTGCAATGAAGACCGCGATGAAGAGCAACTGCACCTGTGAAGTTGACCAGAACGCCAAGGCCACCACGACGATGAGCAGGAGGACGCGCCACGACCAGCCTGCGCTGGTGCGCAACCATATCGGGATGTCGTCAACCGGTTGGGCTTTCACGCCGGCAGGGCGCCTTCCAGCGACCCTGCGCGCACTGCTCGGCGTAGCTGGTGTGCTGCGCCCTACCGGGCGTTCGCCGGCGGCTGGAGTGTGCTTCGCATCACTGCGGGACTCGCTCATCTTGTTCTCCTACGTCCTGCGGTAAACCGCATTTTGAGTCGATCCCCGCACACTGTCGAATCCGGGAGGTTCCGTGACACAGTCTGCCGCATGAACGGTAAGTTCGTTCAGCAGACGAATCGTGCTATGTTTTCTCCCGCAACCGAATCAGATTCTGTTTCGGTTTCACACCCTGTCCGGGTGGCGGAATGGTAGACGCGCTAGCTTGAGGTGCTAGTGCCCTTTAACGGGCGTGGGGGTTCAAGTCCCCCTCCGGACACTCGTTGAGACAGCGAACTTTACAGCCCCGCTCAGTGCGCATGCGCACTGAGCGGGGCTGAACTGTTTTCGGGCACGGACGCCCAGCTTTTTAGTTAGTGCCAGCGCTGAAAACCCGTTCATCCGACAGGGCTTGCTGGGGTCACGGCCTCCACATCGCTTGAAATTTACGTTTCCTTTCTGACTTTGGCTCAGACAGCAGCTGATCCTGTTTTGGGAATCCCTGTCTAGGACCCACAATGAGCACGTGACACAGGTGCAAGCGGTCCCCTCCTCGGCTGTTCCCATGTTGCCGGCTGCTCCCGACGTCGACTTCGATCGTTTCGCGGGAATGGTTCAGCGCATTATTGGAACACCGATCGCCCTCGTGGCGCTCGAAGTAGCGGATGGCCTCATATTTCCTGGGGCTGTCGGGTTAGATGAGCCTTACATGACGGATCGGCATGCGCGGATCACAGACCACTTCACCTCCCACGTCATTCGCACAGGTGAACCTCTTGTCGTCGAGGACGCGAATCTTTTTGATTGGGAATCACACGGTGGATTTACGAGGCGGAGCAGCCAAATAAATTTCAGCATCACTGCTTATCTTGGTGTGCCGTTGACTGACCCTGAGGGCAATGTCATTGGTGCGCTCTGTGCCTTGGACATGCAGCCCCGAACTTTCTCAGATCGCAAAATCACTGATCTTATTGAGCTGGGAATTATTTGTTCGCGGGTTTTGGCCCACCGAATTACGGCAAGGCGGCTGTTCAGAGCTCAGAAACGCGCGAAGCAGATCAGCAGACTCAACCGACTGCTGCTGAATTTCAGTGAAGCACTGGGTGAGACCACAACAAAATTGGACATTTCTGTGACGCTGCGGGAACTTTCCCATAACGCTCTGGACTCCGAATTTTGCGCGTTAATTCTGGATGAAGATGGCAAATTCGAGGCCGTCGACGCTGTAGGACTCCCCCAGGATGTTCCGCTTGCCTACTCTGACTTCGCAATCTCTGAGTTCCACCCCGGGACTGCGCTCATTCATGATCGCCAGCCCCGCTTTTACGAAGACCGCGCTGCGCTCGACGCTGAGTTCCCGCAGTTTGCGTTGGCATCCTCTGATTCTGTGGAAGCGCAGTGCTATTTGCCTATTGTGCTTCAGGGGCGGTGCGCAGGGTGGATCTGGCTGGGTTGGTCTGAGCCCCGCGAGAACATTATTGAAGCTCGTGAAGTTAAAGTCGCTTTGGCGCGGTATGCGAGTCAGGCCCTTGAGCGTGCCGAGCTCCTGCAGGAACGTCAAGAAGTTGCGCAGACGTTGCAACAGGCCCTCCTGGCTACCCTGCCAACTATTGCCGGGGTGGAACTTGCTGCGCGTTACTTACCCGCAAGCGTCCACGACAAGGTGGGGGGCGACTGGTACGACGCGATTTCGGTTGGGGACCGCACCACACTAATTATGGGCGATGTGGTGGGGCACAATATTGCTGCCGCAGCCCAAATGGGCCAGTTGCGCGCAATTTTGCGCGGGTTTGCGGTGGATCAGTCAGAGCAGCCTGCCGCGTTACTGAGCAGGCTGGATCGTGCCAACACGGCGCTGGACGGCGGTGTGATGGCCACGGCGTTGGTTGCGCACATTGATGCGCCCGCTATTCCTGGCACGCTGTCCCGTTTAACGTGGTCGAGTGCTGGCCACCCGCAGTTGATTGTGGTTGGTCCAGATGGCCGGGCCGAGCAACTTACTGGTGCGACGGATCTGCTGCTCGGTCTCAACCCGCAGGTTTCTCGACAAAATCATGTGCATCTCATTGAGCCTGGCTCAACTCTGATTTTGTTTACTGACGGTTTAGTTGAACGACGAGAATCTTCCATTCAAGCGATGACTGCTGAATTGTGTCGGGTGGCAGGTGTCCTGTCGGACATGAAGTTGGTCCAGATGCTTGACACGTTGGTTCACGAGATGGGTGACTCCCAGGAGCGCGACGACGTCGCAGTACTTGCTGCGCGTTTAGCCTGATTTCCTGCGGCTTTTGGTCGAGATCATTGAAAGTCTCGGGATCTACTTGCCACTTTCAAGCCTAGTGGCGCCAGGTGTTCTGCCACGAGGTTGGTAGCCCCATCGGATCTTTCGAGCCTGCCACGGATTACTAAAGCCGCGCTGGTTCGGGCAACCTTGCGAAACCTTGTCCATAGACCTGGGCTGCACACGACGTTGAGCAGCCCGGTTTCGTCTTCTAAGGAGAGGAAAGTTACTCCTTTTGCTGTTCCAGGGCGTTGCCGGTGTGTCACAACCCCGGCCACTGCAACACGGCGGGCGGCTTCGTGCCGAAGCGCTTCAATGACGGTGATAACTCCAGCGGTGGTCAGCCCTGCACGCACAAACTGTGTGGGGTAAGAATCTGGTGAAATTCCCGTGGCCCACACATCGGCGACGGCTGCTTCCACTGGGGTCATTTCGGGTAGCAGTGGTGCGGTGACCCCGACAGAAACCCCGGCTAAGGTCTGCGGGCCTTCTTGGGCTAATGCTGCGGCGGCCCATAGTGCTTCCCGGCGTACGATTCCGAAGCAGTTCAACGCCCCTGCTGTTGCAAGTGATTCCAGTTGTGCTGTGCTCAGTTCCACGCGACGTACGAGGTCTCGTAAGTCGGCAAAGGGCCCGCCGGTGGCACGGGCTGTAATGATTCGTTGGGCTGTTGTTTCACCAATGTTGTGTACCCCGGCCAGACCGAGTCGAACGGTGTGGGCGGGGCGTGCAACTAGATGTATGACCTCCCCCGGGTTTACTGCGGCGTCGAGGTTCCGTGATGAACTCTGCTGTTGGTTTTGTGCATATGGGGACGGCCCTGGGTGTTGTGAGGACGCTTTTTCTTTTTCTGCAGAGGTCATGGGTTCTAATCCTGCGTGCACGTGAGAGGTTTGCACATCTGCTCGGTTGACGACGAGGCCATGGCGACGCGCATCTGCGACCAGGGATTGTGGCGAGTAGAACCCCATGGGTTGTGCGGCGAGCAACGCTGCGTAGAACGCAGCTGGATGTCGCACTTTGAGCCATGAACTTGCATAAACCAGGTGAGCGAAGGAGTAGGCGTGTGATTCGGGGAATCCGAAGTCGGCAAAGGCTCTGAGTTTGTCAAAAATTTGCTCTCGAGCAGATTCTCCGATTCCATTTGCGGTCATGCCTGCCATTAAGCGGTCGCGTAAGGCTTCCATCCGTTCCGATGATCGTTTTGATCCCATGGCCCGGCGTAGTTGGTCGGCTTCCACGGGTGTGAAGTCGGCGACGTCTATGGCCATTTGCATGAGTTGTTCCTGAAATAGGGGCACCCCTAGTGTGCGTTCGAGGGAGTTTCGCAGCAGTTCATGTAGGTAGGTCACTTTTTCTCTGCCTCGAGCCCGGTTAATGTACGGATGCACTGAATTACCTTGAATTGGTCCGGGCCGGATCAGCGCAACTTCGATCACGATGTCGTAGAACTTTCTGGGTTGCAGTCTTGGCAGAGTGGCCATTTGTGCTCGGGATTCCACCTGGAATACCCCGACGGTGTCGGCTGCACATAAGAGGTCGTAAACTGCGGGGTCTTCGTCGGGCAGACTA
>RCNJ01000149.1_pt1 | contig 55847 bp, 37 predicted proteins | sample 2041171 | NCBI WGS metagenome assembly RCNJ01 (sample SAMN09708213, study PRJNA481090) | feces metagenome | biome: feces | host: Pygoscelis adeliae | place: Antarctica: Rookery Lake | collected 2010-03-01 | reverse complement strand
GGGGGGGGGGGGGGGGGGTCAACTTTGACGCAGCTTACAGGACCCAATATGCTACCTCAGCCGCTCAACAGCCTCAATCTAGTTCTTTCCCACCTCAGTATCTCAGGCCTCCACGGTCAATGGGCACTCCGTCCTACAGCGACTCCCCCACTTGTATCTCAAGCCCCCAACGGCAGCAGGCCTCTGCATTTAATGGTACGCAGTATGTCGACGACGATACACCAATGGGCGACTTCCGGTTCCCACGAGCCTCCCGGTAGGTCCTGCGGAGTATTCTCGTTCGGAAATATCTCCCGCTGTTCTAGGAACAACGTCCACGCTGGCCATTCACAAACCTTGCGGTCGCTGCGGGATTGACATCCACACTTGTCTTTTCGATAACTGCAAAGAATGGTACCACGCATTGACAGGGCTCAATGAGCATCAACGCATCGTTCATAGAGAGGAGCCAACGAAGCGAAAAAACAGTCGTCATGCCGCAGGATCGTCGACAAAGGCTTCAAAGGCACCAAAACAGTCAAAGGAGGAGATCTATTGCCGGTATGAGGGTTGCGATAGGTCGGAAGGATACAGAAAGCCATTTAGTAGGACGGATAATAGGGATACGCATGTTCTAATAGTACATGAGATCAAGAAGAAGGGTAAGAAGTACAGGGAAAGTGGGAGAGATGATGAGTGGGAAGGAGCTTCGGCTTATTCAGGTGCGAGTCGTGGCTGATTGCAAATTTTGGCACGAATAATGCATAAAGCTTCGGAGGAGTCTGGTTAATCGTTTCAGAAATACTCGCCCAGTGGCGTTGAGAGGCCACAGTACCATTGCAACGCACATGGGGCAGGCTACTTTGGAAGACTTTGTACAGAGCTTAATACTTCATTGACGTTTTAACACATTTTGCCTCTTGGACTGTATTAGCTACGTGATGATCGGCTAAATCAATTTCTGCCACCTAGACTGCTCTCATCCATCAGACAACTGACCATTACCACCCGAAAACAACGCCATGCCCAACCCTCATACCCTACCATATCAACTCCCCACAAACCTTGACCTTCAACCCCCTCAAACTATCAAACTTCCACCTCTGCCCATTCTCTCGTTCTTTACTCCTAATCCCATCCGTCACACCCCTAATATCATTCACTGCCCACACAACAGACGCCTGGGGATCAATCAGCCAGTACCCAAATCCATTACCCTCAAAATCTCCGCTGTCAGTCTCCTTGCCCAACAACCAGTACTCATCCACAGTCACAGCACAAATCTCAATCATCTGTAGCTCGGGATCATTAGCTCCATGCCACGCCATCATACTTCCGCAAGCGGAACAGAAAGGTCGATTATTGCCTGGCGTGGCGCTGAAGGCTCTTAACTCTTTCGGTCGACCATCAGATGACGAAGTCGAGGACGGAGATGAACAATCCACTGAAGTTATACTGTTGACCTCAGGAATCTGATTTAGACAACCAGACTGCCAGGTGAGGGAAGAGGGGGGTGTTCATGAAGTGGAGGGCGAAGGCGCCGGATTGCTTGCGCCATTTGGTGCAGAGGCAGATGGAGAACTCGAGGATGTTTTAGCAGGGTCATGAGATATGTGGTCTTAGGACATTCATTGGCTTTAAAGTCAGGGTCGATGCTGTAACGTACGGCGCCGCAGAGGTAGCCGCCGGTTATGTGGGTTGGTGGTTGGGTGGACATTGAAGGTAGAGTTTGAGAGATAGCAACACGCGCGGATTTCAATAAAAACACGCTAGACAAGAGAAGATGAGGAGAGTAAACAGGTAAACTGAAGATAAGGATATGACCGCGGATTATATAGTCGTGGAAACAAACATAGATGAGGTTTGTGGGAGCCGTCGCGCCCTTGAGCGCCCTTTCAAATACTTATGATCTGCGAAATGCTGGACCTCGCATTTATCGCCAAGGTGAAGCGGGAGCAATTGTTGAACCCCTCTTGGAGCTCCCTGAAACGTAAGTGGCCGATAATTTCAAAGTATATTGTAGCATTATAAAGTCGTACTATTCCGTCATCGTTGTAGGCGGTCGAACTAGAGCCAGTCGCGTTGTCATTGCGGCCGCGTTAAGCGAAAAATAAGCGAAGCGTCGCTGCCGAGCAAAAGATGATGGGCAAAAAGTGCACGTACGGTTCCCGTGTTCGAATCGACTTGACTCCCGGACAATCGGAACAACGCCCCAGACACCTGAGCCAGGCAGCCCCACGAATTTTGCACTCGCCGTCGTCAACCGCGATCGCCAGCCAGGCGCAACATCTGACCTTACAAACACCATCACCAAGCCAACCAGGTGTCAAAAGTTATCAAATTGAGCTATATTGATTTGTTACCCCCCCGCACATTCAATTAAACCTACTATAGACACGCCTTGACGCCCACGATCTCGGGGGGTAGCGGGGTACCCGATTCTAAAGCTGAGGTTGCCCGATACATACTTTCAACATGCCTCGTCCGGCGAAGCCAGTACCGGTCAGGCCGCCGAATCCTTTAAATAACCTCAGACGCATTAGAGCTCCTACACCATTAGCACAAAGAGCCGCCATTGGCGCAGCTAGGTCGAAGAGACTGTGCCCAAATAAGATATGTCCAGCACCAAAGATCGAAGATGGTATCTGTCATACTTGCGGTACCGTTGTGGAGGAGTCGAATATCGTATCAGAGATCACATTCGGAGAGAGTTCGAGCGGTGCAGCTGTCGTGCAGGGTAGTTTCGTGAGCGCAGACTCTGGAGCGGCCAATAGCATGGGACCAGCGTTTCAAAGAGCTGGCGGCGGAGGACAAGATCGCGAGAAGACGTTGAGGGAGGGTAAGTGATAACTTCCATAATGAAGCTGGAGAAAGCTAACAACAATTAGGCAAAGGTATCATGAACAGGTTCGCCAACGAGCACAGACTACCAGAGTCAACAGTCAACAGCGCTGTCCAGATCTTCAAGCTCGCAGCCATGAACAACTTCATTCAAGGACGCAGAATCAACACAGTCGCAGCCGTCTGCTTATACACCGCAGCGCGTAAGGAAAGACCATGCAGAGTCATGCTGATTGATTTCGCCGACTCCTGTCAAGTCAACGTCTTCAAGCTCGGCCATACATTTAAAGCCCTCCACAACAAGATCTCCATCAGTGCAGATGGTATGATGCCAGTCTTGCCAGAAGATCTGATCTATCGTTTCGCAACAAAGCTAGAGTTCGACCAGGATACTACCAAGGTTGCAGAGACTGCAGTTCGTCTCGTTCAGCGTATGAGCTTGGATTGGATCTCCATGGGTCGCCGTCCTTCGGGTATCTGTGGCGCATGTCTCATCATGGCAGCACGCATGCATAATTTTCGTCGCACAGTCAAGGAGGTCGTCTACGTCGTTAAAGTCACCACTGCGACTATTCAGAAGCGTCTTGATGAGTTCAAGGTCACTGCCAGTAGCGACCTGACCGTCGAGGAGTTCCTGACCAATCAATTCTTGGAGTCCGCCCACGACCCACCATCTTTCTACAAGAGCACTGAGGCTTGGAAGGCAAAGAAGAAGATCCGTAAGCGCAAGCGCCACCCACTCGAGGACCCAGATGAGGATGATGTTCAGAACATTCTTGACTCCCAGGCGTCGAGAGCGTCCAGCGTGGCGTCTTCGGTCGACCCAGGACTTCAAATCAACCCATCGGGTATGGTCCGGCGTGATGCCGATGGCTTTGCTGTCCCATCACTCCAAGCCCCTAAGGAGAAGGCGGTGGATAACTCAGACCCAAAGGACAACAGCATGATCGATCCTGCTCTTCTTGCAGCCGAGAAAGACGCACAAGACGCAGAGGCCGAGCGTATCGAGCTGGACACGTTGGCTGCTGATTTTGGAGGTGTGCAAAAGGCACCAGAAGCCGTTATGATGCCGACTCCGCCAATGACTCAAGAGCCATATGCCAGCCCATCAGAGATTGCTCGTGTTGAGAAGGCGAAGATCGCTGCCGTAGTCGACCGAGAATGGGAGGAAGACGAGGAGGAAATCGAGGACGAGATCTCCGAGATGATTGCTGATCCAAATACTGCCGAGCACGCAAAAGCCTTCGCCACCGCCGAGCAACGAGCCCGCGTCCGCGCCATGGTCGAGCTGGCCAAAGCCCCCAACGCACCGGTCCCAATGCACGCCGAAGTGGAAGAAGGCGAATTCGCCGACGACCCCGAAGTAGCCAACTGCCTGTTATCAGAGCGGGAGTCCAAGATCAAGGAACAGATTTGGGTTAATGCGAATCAGGACTGGTTAAGACAACAGCAGTTAAAGTTGTATCAGCAGAAGATGGCGGATAAGCAGCCGAAGGTTAAGAGAAATAGGGTTAAGAAGCCGAGGATTGGAGAGGGGCAGTTGCACCCTGCAAACTCGGCGGCGGAGGCTGCGGTTGCGGCGTTGAAAGAGAGGGCCATTAGTTCGAGACTTAATTATGGTGCTATCGAAGCCATCTTCAAGAAGGGCCCCGCCAGTGGAATTACCAGCGCTACCACCACTGCTACTCCCTCTGCTGCACCAAGTGTTGAGGGGAGTGTTGTCGGTGCTGAGGACGCGAAGGGTTTGGCCGATGACGCAGCCAGTGATGCTGGGGACTATGTCGAGTCAGCAGAGGCTAATGACCCCACGCAGGGGGGTGTGGAGATGGATGCTGATGATACTTGGCAGGAGGAGCTTGAGGATGACTACTAAGCTCCTCGACCTCGATGGACGGAAATGATTGGTTGCGACTAAGAGAAACTTGGTCGGTGATTTGTACCACAACGATTGCCTTCACGAAACAGTGCTACATGGAGTTTGGGGCGGTTAGTGCCTAGGAGTTTGGGGATATACCAGGAGCGCGTGCGGTTCACATTATTAGGTGATGCACGCTGAGATATCTCAATGAGGAAATGTGAGTAGATAAGAGGTACATGGCATCGTTATAGATAATAAAGAACCTGATACCACCATAACTTAAGGTTATCTTCGTATTCTGCTTTTCCTCCAACAAAGTTAATATAATGATTAAATCGATCGCGGATTTGTGTCACGACGAGTATTTGACCGCGTTGGCGGTCAGGGGCCAGATCACGAGACATTAGATCACGTGTCATTAGCTCCAATTTTGGTCCCATCCTCAGATCTGCGATAACCCCAACTCATCTCTGCCTGACCTAGTGGGTTACACCTCTTCTACCTCGACCACGACTCCTAATTTACTATCGACGTTCTTAAAGCTCTCAATTGCGAGAGCTCGAAGCCATCAATCTGCGAAAACGATATACCTGTAACCCTGGTAGTAAATTCTCAGCCTCGAGACCTGTTGGCACTTAACGCGAATTTGATAATCGATACCAGGACGCGACAACCCACCACAACGATTGCTCCTACAATACCCCATCGAAACATCTCAAGCGATCACCGGCAACTCCAGCAGTTGCAACACGGGAAGCGCATATCCATTGGAGCCCTTTAACTCGTCCCAAAGCACCCGGCGCAAACGTCGCACGAGGCTGGCTTATAAACCACACCTGCAACGCACTCACTCTGAACCCTCACAACCTTAACCTCATTCTCACCTCCGGTACAACCACTCATTTTACCACAACCACACACACAATGGCGAGCTCCTCCAACTTAGGAAGTGCGGAAGATGCGCCTTCAGGGCCTGCCTTGTTTCTGTCGCAGCCGTTTTCCGCAGCTACAGAAATGATCCTCAAGCGCCTGCGAGGGGAGGGCGCAATGCCTGGAGGGCTGATGAATCACGACCTTGTCTCTGGCCTCAACGGCGGTCTCACCGGCAGCAATGGAATACCAGGCTACGAAGATGTACGCAGGAGCGTAATGGAGAATATGCGCACCACTTCCATGTTTGCGTCCACCCCCTCTGTCTCAACACCCTCCGCAAGGAGGGGTGGGCCTGGGGCTGGGCAGGTGAAGAAAGAGAAGAACCAGAGCCAGAGACAGAGACAGAGTATATCTCGCGGGTCGACGGGACAAAAGGGCAAGGGGAGGAAGCGTAAGCGCCGCGCCGAAGAGAGTGAAGAAGAGGAATCAGAGGAGTTGAGCGATCTAGGCGAATCAGAAGACGACATGTCCGAAGAAGACGAAGAGATAAATATCCCCTCCATGACGCAGTCTGGTCGGAAGGTTGTGAAGCCCGCACAATTCGTACCGGAACCACAGGTTAAGAAAGAACCTGGCGCAGCCAAGAAAGGCAGAGGTGGGAATGGAGGGGGAAACGGCAAAAAGACCAAGAAGGACAACGAGACGTGTAAGCGCTGTGGACGGGGTCACAGTCCGAAAACGAATATGATAGTCTTCTGTGACGGGTGTGATCGCGGCTGGCACCAGATGTGCCATGATCCGATGATACGGGATGATATTGTGCTGGATGAAAGTAAAGAGTGGTTCTGCTCAGAGTGCTCTGAAAAGCGCGCCAAGAAAGCAGCTGCGCAAGCGAGGAAAAGCAACACACCCAGCGGCACCTCGACACCGAAACCGAAGAACTGGCAGGAAATGACGGCGCCGGAGAAGAGACAGCATCTGAGCTCCCTCCCGCACTATCACCTCGTTGACCTGCTCATCGCGGCGAAAGAAGCACATCCTGATATTGCGCTTACGCCCCTTCCCAGCACGCCGAGGATAAATGTACACCCGCAGCAACCATTCCCGCCGTCATCGGCATCGACGCTAGGTCTCTTTTCGAGGTCAGAAGCAAATCCCAGCGGCCAACTTAACTATATCCGTAAAGTCCCGCCGGGATCTACATTACCGACGAGCACGGCAGCGCTGTCGAGACAAAACTCAAGTACACCGAGACCACGAAGCGCAGGACCTGTGTACAATGCCATGGCTCCTCCACCTCAGAATACCTTCACCCTTAGTCAACCATCTCAGCCTCAGACCAACGGCAAATTTGGGAACAGCCAAGCGCAACTGGATGGTAATGGGGAGTTGGACGCAGACGGAGAGCGCGAAGAAAGCATGTCACCGCCACCGTCACCGCCGTATCCGAAGCCGGGAAATGGGTTGATGAGTAGACTGAAGGTGGATACGGAGGATGACGAGTGGCTTGTTGGGAGTAATGGGGGAGCGGAGGAGAAGGCGTTTAGCCATTTGATGTTCTTTGATCAGGGGCCTGGGCCAGGGATGGGGGGATTAGGGATGGGTGGTGGGATACTGTAGTGGGCGGAGGGAGGGAGAGAGTGGAAGGGGGTTGATGACGAGGGAGGTGGAGACAGTGGAGGAGCTTGTTGGACGATGATGGCTGGGGTTGCTAGCAAGATACCATGTTCAATGAAGGATATCTGAAGCATCTATTCACCTCTGACATACTGCTTCCACCGCTAATGGGCCGGGCTACTAATCTCAACGCAATGATGAAAGGTATTGCTTGACAATGGTTACCGCTCAGTTCTGCAACTTGTGCGGCCTTCTACGAACCAATTAAAAGAAACGAGATTTTAACCGCTTTTAGCCGCACCAGAACACTATGTAGGTCTCACAATCTTGGTTTTATTCGCCGCATAAGCTTCAGCCTTGCTCGTTAAGATCGTGCGGTGAGGCTGGCTGGCGATGGGGACGGCGTGGCGGTGGGCATATCGTCGTCACTCGTCACAAAGCAGCCTTGTTGGCCGACGGTGCGCTCAGATAGACAAGGTGCATGAGTTGTGCAGTAGCGTCGACAGGCCGTCTGCCGGTGAGCTGGAAGAGTATTGCTCGATAAGGATTGCGGGGACTTTGTATACACTGCGGGTAGTGAGAGACATTTCCAAGTGAGACATTCTAAAAAGTAATGTCTCTGCCACGATGCCGTCCTCGAAGTTCCAAATTCTGCAAAGTTGTGGCGTTATATAAGCGAGGTAAATTATAAGCAGTAGTTCTTTTTTCATTGTATTATGCTTTAACTATTCGGTGCCGTGTACAGTACTAGGGTGATCGATTAAGATTACATTTTTATCAAGCAAAGGCTAGGAGCTATGCTTATTTAAGCTATGGTGTCACCAATAAGACTACAAGCTAAGCCACAGCTGGATACCTCTTATCCTCAACAAACCTAATTCCATAAGTGGACTGTCTGCAGGCAGGAGTAAGAGAAATGCGGCGAATCAGGCCAAATTATCACCTCCACGTGAGGGACCCCATGGAAACTGGTAAGGAATTGAGCTTCCATGCCAACTTGACATTAGAGGTGGATACTCCGTGTAATACTTGCAGGAGAGTATGTTTAATTCTCTCGATCAAATCCCTTTGTACCAAGATTGGAACAATTCATGGTATAAGCTGGAATAGCCTCAATGGGATAATACGGGCCACTTAATAGGATAGTCGATACTCATTGAACCGTTATCATCTCTCGCTAATTGCCTCGTGTAGTATAGAGCGACAAGGAGTTCTATTGATCTGTGCCCCGCGTCAAGAAAAACCGAGACCAACCACGCCTTTCTCCTAACGCCAAGACATGAGAAGAAGGGTAGCGAAACAATCTCGTCCGGCAGCATGCAAGCATACTTTGTATAAGTAACATACAGATACGTAGTACCTGCGAATTTTGAAGAAGCGCCGCCCAAAATCACGGTCGAGGGTCTCCGGTAGGTACACAAGCAGTGTTTGTACCCTAGACAGTGTATGGTTGCCGGCAGAATGCTTGTTTTTCCACTGCAGATCGATTCGGATCGCGGGACGTACCGAAGAGCGAAATTGGATCTTCCCTGTGATCCGGGATATTCTTCACATCCCAGGTGAATATATCCCAGGTGAGTTTCGACGGGCAAAAAAAAGATACCTTTGATGGGTTTATATTTCAACAGGAAATTTAGACCCACCACCACACCATTCGCCCGGCCCGTATTGGTTCTACAACCAACAGGCCTCATCACCACTTGCGGGGCAGTACACCAATCAAGACTCTTGAGAATTATCAAGGTGCGGCCAATACTCTGCTGCGAACCAATTCAACCAAGCGACGCAAGTTTCTCAGTACAATATAAGCTCGGCAGACGCCGGAGCTCACCCAGATCTGGGTTTCGACGAAGACGAGATAAACGATGGACACAACATGGCGATAGAAGCTGTCGGCAGAGCGGCACCAGCCAACCGGTTTGCTGTCTCATACACTGCCTACAAAGTCGAAAGTGCAAGTTCTTCAACAACATCCGAGGCATCTTCCCCCACACCTAGACCTCACCCACAACGCAAACAAGCCCTCAGGCGATGTCCATCGCTCGGTTGCACTAACGTCAGCACGACACTCGAGGATGCGTCGTACGTAGCACACATTTTCCCACCCTGCATCGCCATAACTAACCACTCAACAGCCGCCACTTCACTACACACATCGACATTCCCGCCCTACCACACCCAGCCCCACACACCGCTGCGCGCAATCGCTTCCCAAGGAAAAGCTCCTCGAGGACTGAGTGGTGGTACTGTCCATTCCCAAGCTGCAACCGATCACGACTCGGAGAAGCCAATCCGACGACAGGACATTGAGCAGAGGCATATCAAGAGCTGCTGACACAAGATGAGGATAGATAGTGATGATGAGCCGTTGAAGGCGTGAATAGTGATTAAAAGCGCTGGTGGCGATGACGGGTTTGTGTTTGGATACCACGGCGTGGGCGACTGCTCTCACACATCCTCTCCTGCGCCTCAATCCTCATCACTCTCCCCATCCAAAACCAACCCCCTCAACTCCTCCGTCCTCACCCAATCCACCCCACTCCCTGCCACAACCGCGCTCGCCGTCCCCTTCATAACCCTCCACCTCTGCCTACTCGCCTTGACCTCCCCCTCCAACATCCCAATCCTCTCTCGCAACCTCTCCTCCCTAACATCCTCTTTCCTATCCGTCCCCGCCTTCTCAGCCAATTCCAACATAGTCTGCACAAGCTCAACATTTTCCCTCGATCTCTCGATATTGGCTATCTCGGCCGTCTGCAAGGTCTCTTTTGTGGATAGTAGTTTTTGGGATGTTGCGGTTAGGGACTCGCTGGCGGAGTCGCGTGCGCTGATTAGGGGGAGGAGATCGCGCTCGACAGGCGAGGCGAAGGGTTGGGAGCCGAGATGCACGGCTTTGAGGATTGGGTTTGCGATGAGGACGGATTCGACGATGTTATGCTTTAGTTGGTAGCGGGATTGTGCTTCGAGGAGGGATTTGCGGGAGGAGGCGAGCAAGGATTCTGTTACGGTGGTGCCGAATGGTACTGTGACGTCTTAGAGAGATGATCACGTGGAGGATGAGGGAAGGAAGGTACTGTGGGGTGTTGTGGTTTGAGCGTTTAGATGGGCCATCTCGAGGTTGAGGCGCTGGAGGCGGTCGTAGAGGTCGAGGATGTTGGATTCGAGCTCGGAGAGCTGGAGGGTGGTGAAGTCGTGGTCTTCTGTTTTGATGGTTGCGTCTTGAGCGTCGAGGTTCATAAACTGCATGAAGCTGACAGCGGCGCTATCGGCATCCGTTATAGACATCTTCATGTGAAATACGATTTGAAGTCGTGATGTTGTTTGTTCTTGGTGTTGTCGACAACAACGCCAGCCTTGTTGTGTCTGCCACTAGTGTGACCAGGGTCAAGGTAAGGCCGTGCTTGGCGCATGGAACCTTGATGGTGTGGCGCACGTCAGACGAGGCTTTGGCCCGTTCTGAGCCTTGCCTTGTGATCTACCCATCACCTTGACAATCATCACTTTCATCAACTTATTTACCGTGCCCATGGACACCATCAAAGCCAAAGAATGAGAGCAAGGTGATGTCGATTCGAATATTTATCGCACATACGGGCGCCTGCCGGCAGGCTGAGCGTACGCAGTGTGTCTCGTAAGTGATACCTGGATAGATAGCTGGAGATGGAGTGCTGACAACGATGATAGTTTCAAAGACCTGCAAAATTGGATCGAGAGGACAGAGGGGATAGAGATCAAGAATCAAGCATGGCTTACGCCGCAGGGGAAGACCCCTCGAGCGGACAACTTCGCCGATGAGGTATGTTAACCGGTTGACCGCAAGACTGTGCTTGTGCTGATGCGTGGGTAGGACGAGCTTATGATCTTCGATTATCGCAAGCTATATGCTGCCTCTAAAGACGATGCCTCAGTGCAAGCCGACAAGCTAGCTCTACCACGACCATATCATGTTGCAATTACGCCCGACACCGATGACGAATACAATGGCGTCCGGGAATGGCACGATCTGTTTGAAGCGCAGAAAGAGTGGGCGGAAATGCTGTTCGAGGATTGTAAAACTATGTCAGAGGAGACTGTGGCGAGGTATCAAGAGATTGAAGTCATCGCACGGGCGACCAAAGTGATCGTACTGAATCTTGTGGGCCATCTCAACGTGCTTGAAAGGAAGACTACCGAGACATCGACAAAGTACGACTCTCTCATCCGGAACACTTACTCAGATGTGGACTTACTCAAGTCGTTACATGCAGGAGATACGACTTTGGCAGTTGTCGGCCATGGTCAGGATCGCTTGGCCAACCTGTTGGCTGAAAAGCCAACACTTAAGGCTAGAGAAGTGGTGATCGTCGCATTTGACACTCTCATGGGAAAAGGGAATGAGATATTGAAATCAACAAAGAACATACGAAGCCAGATTGATATGATGGAAAGACCGGAAGATGAGCTGATTATAGCAGCGGAGGTAAGAAGGGATGCGACTGAACTGTTGAGAGATATGATGCCGATAGTCGCAAAATTCCGCTCCGATTATGAGAATTTCTCGAACATCGGCGATACGGCTCAGTCTGTCGCTCTGGCTTTAAGAGTGGCGAATGCTCACTCGAAGAGCCTTCTCCCAAAACTACCTTTGTTGTGTGAAGAAATGGATGGATATCTCAGAAGAGCAACAGCGACGTATAACGAGGCCGTGACAAAGCAAGCTTCATCATTCCAACTTATAGCATCATTTACTGCGTCAGTCACCAGCTCTAAATGCATATTGGCTGCTCTTCAGAACCCGGAAGACGATCACACCCGATTGGCATTCAACTCGCTGCGATTCGTCCACGATCTTCCCCTTTTGTATGCAGAGCTTATGGCAGAAGCTATTCACCGCTGGGCTTACAGACAGAAACTCGAGAAGGAGCCGCACACAATATCAGACGATATGCTCGCCGAGGAGAAAGCGAGGAAGGATAAATGGGAGGATGAGACAGAAAAATCTTGGCAACCACTTGGACTCATCTCTGAGGGTATTCAACTGGAATTCGGCGTTCTGAACGGGTATGACACAGAACCTGCAGCGACGGTAAAAGATTTGGACGATTTGATTCGAGGTCTCAAGGCAGCTAAAGCAGACGATTACATTATTTCGGAAGCGAACAAACTTAGGCAGCGTGTGGCTCCACCGCCAACGCAGCAGCGAAGATTGGTCATGTTAAAAAATGGAAGCGTGCATCAAGCTGATCTTGTGAAGAGTACGCTGATGGATCTAAACGACGGAGACAAGATGCGCTACATCACTGGACTCGAAAACAAGGTCAAGAGTCTGGAACGGCAGCTCAACGCCAAAGATAGCCAGAAGCGCAAACTGGAGGCTTTGTGGCGTCAAAGCCAGAGCTCAGGGTCAATCAGCAACGTCATGTCATGGGCTATAAGTCCCGAAGAAGATGCAGCCAAGACGATAGGCTCGCCGAGCCCGAAGAACGGAATACTACGTCCAGCTTCGGCAGTGTCGAGACGGTACTCTTCCAACAACTCTGCTGACGACAACGCATTCGCCCAGAAGCTGATACAGCTTGAATCGGATCTGCTTGCTGAACGCGAGAGATCTGCTGGACTTGAGAAGGAAGCAGCCGCCAAGTCGTCAGCGGCGAGGGAGCTTAAACTAGAGCTCGATGAAGCTACAAACCGTACCGATGAAGCCACTTCCATCAAGCAGGACTTGATGAAGAACTTACAGGCGAAGCAGCAGGACTTTGATGTCGAGCGCAGAGCGCTTGAGGACAAGTGTCGTCAGCTGGAGGATAAGCTCGAGTACTACACCGACAGCATCTATCACGATACCGGCTCGCAGGAAAATGAGAAGTTGAAATTGAATGAGCAGATCCATGAGATGCGAGCTAAGCTGGACCGCAACCAAGATGAGCACACAAAGTTGCAAGAGGAAATCAGCACAATGAAGTCAGAGCTGCAAAAGACGAAAATCGAGTCTGAGAGAGCGCAAGGACAGGTCGATTTCCTTCGCAACGATGCCCAGCAGCTTCGGGAGACCAACGAACTGCTTCAGAAGCAGCAAGTCCAAGTTCAAGAGACCATCCGAGAGCTTAAGCAGACTGCAGATGAGGCAGTTGATCTGGCCACCGAACGTGCCCAATTTCTCCGCGCCATGCACAGCAGGATCCTGTGGGATGTCAATGATGATACCCCGTTGGCTGAGGTTGTGGAGGCCATGTCGTCAAAGCTGCAAGACTTGCTTGACTTGCAAGCCGCATATCAAAGAGACGTCGCTATTGTAGGGAAAGAGGCGGAAGAAGCACGCAAGCAGCTTGACAGTCTCCATAGCGAGCTTACCACCACGACGGAAAAAATGATGGCTGAGACATCTAGAGCTGAAGTACTGAGGGAGGCATTTAATGCAGAAAAGGCCAAGTTTACTGCGCTGGAAGAGGACCTGGCAAGCCACAAGGAAGAGCTTCACGCCATGATGAGCAAGTTTGCCGATGGCGAAAACGGCTCTGAAGCTCTCCGCAGCCGCGTTGAAGAAGAGGAGAAGAAGGTCACCGGCTTACACGAGCAGCTTGCTATGGCCCAGTCGCACGTAACAAGTGTGACACAGCAGCTCCATTCATGCCAGAATGACTTAAGCACGTCTCGAGCGGACACGGATAGAGCAAAGCGCAGCCTCGACGGACGCTCTGCACGAGCTAAAGATATTACGCACCGTCTCTATTCACAAGTTGACCGCCTTCTTCGCCTCCTTGATCGCCTCAACTACGCAATCAATAACGAGGATGGTAACATGGTAATAACCAAGATCCCACGCGCCGAGCGCATAAACAACGACTCCGACGCCTCGGCCTCCATGCGCCGTAGTATCTCTGGCCCCGCCGGCCACCCGCTTCTCGGCTCCGACGAAGTCGCCTTCCTATCCTGGATGCAGAACGACGATCCAATAAAGGAAGGCGAACAATTCACCTCTTACATCTCCAAAATCTCAGCCTTTGATGTGGAGGCCTTCTGCGATACGATAGTCAAGCGCATCAAAGACACCGAGCACACGGCCCGCAAAACAACGAGAGATGCAAAGGCGTATAGGGAAAAGAGCCACTCTGCACAGAAGGAGGCACATGAGAAGATTGCTTATAAGCATTTCAAAGAGGGCGATCTGGCGCTGTTCCTGCCGACTAGGAATCAGACGACTGGTGCTTGGGCGGCGTTTAATGTTGGGGCCCCGCATAACTTTTTGAAAGAGCAGGAGAGCCATAAGTTGAGGTCGAGAGACTGGCTGCTGGCTCGCATACAGAAGATCGATGATAGAGTCGTTGATTTGTCGAAGAGTATACATTCTGCGTCAGCTGACAAGGGGAGTATTGACGGCGTTTCGCTGGAGGAGGATGACAACCCGTTTGAGCTTAGTGATGGGTTGAGGTGGTACCTGCTTGATGCTATGGAAGAAAAACATGGTATACCTATTACTTCCCTCGAGCCGAGAGCGGGGAAGAGTACAGTGAGTGCTACGAATGTGGATGCGATGGGCAAGCTGAGTGAGAATAAAGGAAAGGGCAAGAGCGCGGTGGATAATATCAGTAAGACGTTATCCCGCAGCCTGGATAGCAGACGCAGCAGCAATAATTCGACGAGGAGAGGCAGCCCATTCGTTGGCGCCAAACGACCGGATAGCGTTATTGAAGACTCGTCGAATGAAGCTGGACCGGGCAGACTGAGTGTCGATGTGCCTCGCGCCATGCCGACGGAGGGATCGAAGCTCAAAGCAACTGAGTCTGCAGACAAAACACCGACATTGCCATCTCTGGACCCTGGAACGATACCTGCGATGCTGCCAAAGGATACCGGTGGACTAGAGGTGAGCACGACTGAGAACTCCAAAAATGCAATTGTGATTGATACGCTGCTTGGAGCTTAGCTGACGTGTAGAAGAGTGGTGTGGTTGCGCCGCCGATACGGGAGGGCAAGGGGAAGGGTGAGGGAGACAAGAGTACGTGCACCGGCACGAGTCCGGGGAAGAAGAGTGTTATTTGGGATAGTTTGTGGAGTTTGGATGTTAGCCTTGATCGTGGGAGAAAGTGATGCACACCAAACGAAGTGAGATGATGGGAAGCAGGAATCGGTTTTGTAGGCGCGAAATGGCATGAATTCAGAGTCGGCAAAGCCAAGGATAAGAAGGATCGGTGTTTGCTATATACTGGTAGGAAGCAAGAATGACTCGGAGCACTACAAATAGAGTTCATGCATACTTTAGCCTTGATGAAAAGAGACAACAATAACCTAGCTGGGAGTGTTCACCTCAGAGTGTCTCGTGATCAGCTCACCCGTCAGGCACCGACCACCCTGCCGTTTGATGCGTCAACACCAGCGAATCAACCATCACCACGACAACTTGAACGTAAACAAGGCTACCACTAATCATCACGCATCACCACACAGCCACGGGCGGCTACCTCAAGGACTCACCGTGGCACCAATGGGGAAATCCGGCCCATCACATGACAACTTACCAAGACTCATCGGGCGTGCTGCATATAGTGTCCAGCCACTCGGTAAGCACTCATGCACTCAGCCTCTGCCTTTCTCATTTGCCCGAGTGAACTTCCGAAAGTATATAGCCACAGCCTTTCCTCGGCGCGGGCGTCCTGTCTTTTCGTCCTCACCACACCATCCGGGTCGCAAACGCCAAGGGATCACGACAAATGATCTCTTCCTGGGCCCTGTCAATCTTTTGTGCGTCAGTCAATCATTATCGAAGGAATTAAGTTTCTGCTCGGTTGTGCTTGAAGACTTCGTTTGAGTTTTGTCCCGACGAAGAAACAGACGTATCGCCAACTAACTTGAACCGCCAACCATGTTCAAAAGATTGTTTCGCGGCGATCGCGTGGAGAAGCGGGAGAGGGTTGTGAGACTGAAGAAGAACCTGAGGGATACGGCGAAGTTGAAGACGTTGAAGAGGAGCTTTGAGGAGAGTGAGCCTGTTGGGGCGTAAGTCGCCGCTCTTTTCCCAAACTTCCCCGGATTGTCATTGCGGGTTGAGGCAGTGTCCCGCATTCTATCCATCAAGGTTACGACGCTAACAGACGCCACAGCAATCTCACCTCCCAGATCATCACTTTGCAAGTTGGTCAGGAAGGACGGCTCTTCGCTGCGCACGAGGATGTGCTTTGCCTCTCATCCTTCTTCGCCGCAGCGGTGAAAGGCAAGTTCCTATCCACGTCGCACAGCAAGCGCATCGAGCTTCCGGACGAGGAGCCCGAGATTTTCTCCTGCGTGCTCGAGTACCTCTACAAGGGCGACTATTATCCGCGCTTACTGCACAGCAAGCGCCGCGATACGTGGACGCTGGAGGACTCCCACATCGAGGGATCTGTCCAGGGCACCCCGGAACTCAACAAAGATGGAGGCCGTGCGGGCGGCGTCTCAGCGACATCCTGGATTAGCTGGGAGGACTCGTATCTGCTGCGCGACACGGTCGTGTACTGTCTTGCGGAGAAATACGGGTTGGAAGAGCTCAAGGCCCTTGCGCTGAGGAAGCAGGGCCTACAGAGCGGGATTGAAGTTGGGACGATTCTGAGGTCGGCAAGGTATGCGTATGAGCATACACCGGACACGGATAGTAGGTTGCGCGCTCATTACTTGGCGCTGATTATTCGGTGCCGGAAGACGTTTAAGCGGAGTGGGACGATGCAGAGTGAGATGGAAAGGGGTGGAAAGTTGTTCTTTGATCTGTTTGTTGCGCTTTGCAATCATGTGGATGATATCGTGGAGATTGGGAATAAGGGGAGCCCGAGATCCATTTGACGATGTCATCTGGAAGCATGAGAGTTAGTGCGACTGTAATCCGGATCTTACCTTCATTTAAGCGATATGGCTGTCTTGATCGGTCGAAATTGCACCAACTATCCAAGGACCGGTCTTTTGTCAACTTTATTTCAACAAATCTCCATCAGATTGGACTGCTTAAGGCTATGGAGATCTCACCTCAGTCTTCGCGGTAAAGCGTGAAGAAATGAATCAACAATTTCCAAAAAAAATTATTCTTCGACGACCAATAGCGAGGTTTGCCCACTCATCAACGGTAATGGGAAAAGGGTACGGATATCTGATGCGACCACGAGAAAACATAAGGCAACAAAAAAAATCGATCCTGCTTTACAATACCAGCTTCTGAGGACGCTGAAGGAGATAGTCATGTTATGCTGAGGGAAGGGACGCTAAGAACGACTTTGTTTCTGCAATAGGCTTGTCGAATCTTGGGCCAACTGTCACCGCGTGGCAGAGCTGGTGAGAGGGCGATTAGCGGCAGACACCATTCCTCACATGAGGGAACTCCACTACACTGCAGCTTTCACTGAGAGATGCTTGTGTCACTATTTTCTTTTGTGGAAATCATTGAAGACTGTATTGAATCACAGCTGTATCTGCCTTGACGGCAGGTTGATTTTGCTATGGATATCTATTCTGATGATGGAAGGAAGTAGCTAGTTGCAATCCACTGCGTTGGGGAACGGTAATTTCGAGTATAGCCACTTTCAGTCACATATTCTCATGTAGATACGGTGAAGATATTGCGTGAACCACTTACGAAACTGTGCTCTGGGTGATAAAAAAATAATGTCCTGGTTGTTGCGTCTTGTCTCTCCATGATCTATGTCTACTGCTCCACACCATAACCTCTCCCCCATCCCAACCTACTGTTTTATCCCAGTCCATCTTCAACCACCACACAGGACAAGCGAGGCAATCCGAAAGTGGTATGTCAGGTGATGTTGTGCGAGGCACTTGGTACACAAAGTTCTTCGTAAGCGCCGTGCGGGATTGAGGTACAGCCGAAAATCTTGGAGACACGATGCTGATCCTCTGACCATCATAGATCTAGATAATTGTCAATAGTCCTTGGCAAAGAATGAGCCTAAGTTGAGTGTTAAAATCTGTAAATTGGGAGATTTGTGAGCACCGCCTAGAAGGCAAGGCGAAATCAGGTAAGTGGTCTAGGTACGAGCGAAAGATGTGGCCCTAATATTGCAGCAGTCACCTGGAAGCGTTAGCCATGCCGCTGCATATACCTTATAACTCTGTATACTGGGAGGTACCGGAGGGGTCAGAGGTTAGAAGGCTATGTTAACTCGACGATGAAACGACGAAGAGACTCGAAGCAAGATACGAACAGTTGGATGCTGAACTCACAGACGACGCCAATCATGAGTTTGAAGACTTAGAGCGCGAATCTCAACGAGATACTAGTAGATCACAAGCTGAACCGCCCGTCTTCAATTATGAGGTGTTCAGACAGCATGGATGCCATTAGTTTTGCGATATAAGCTGTTCTTTCCAGATGATATTGCTCATATAACTGCATTCAAGGATCGACGTTGAGTACGTCTTGCTCGCCAATTATCAATACTGAATCAAAACACAAGCTGAGAATACTCGTACAACGGAGATTGGTGACGTTCACGGATCCTTTATAGACTTGGAAGACGAACTTTATATTGATTACACGACGGTCCGCGATGAGCTTTGGGTATTATAGAGAGAATCAAAGGCGAACGTCTTAGAAAAATAGGAGTATAAGTGGCAAGATAACAACCTGGATACCAAACGTATCAAGTTTGCACTACTTAAGCATGAGGGAATCTGATACGGTGCTGTGGGACCGGAAGCATGGGCGAAATACGGCCACGTCGCGCCGTCTAGTTACACCGCCAGTCACACGTCTAGACTAGAGTGGCCATCACCCACAGAGTCTTCACCAGGGTTCGAGAGCTCTGCAGGAAACCCCGAAGCAGAAGAAAGCACCCAACCCAACGACACCGAGAGCAATAACACCGCCCAAGCATCCTTAGAAGCCTCGGAAAGAGGTGCCTCCATTTCCACCACGACCTCAACTGAAAGTCGGCAACGCAGAGCCAAGAGACGACGGATGAAACGCCAAAGTTCTATCCCAGTCCATGATACAAGTAGATAACAGCAAGTAAACCACGCCTACCATACATAAGAAGGCCACGAACATCTTCAACCAGTTTTCATACCTCAGGAATGTTGGATTGGTGTTTGGGTGGTTTCTTCTATCTTCTATTATACAATCTCCTCTACGACGGCCCAATTCACGGCTATAGCCCACGCTGAGGTGGGGAAGACAAAGCAACCACATCCCTCGATCTCTATTCGTCAGCGGCACTGTTCCAGCGCTACCCAAGTTGCATGAACCGTACCCACCATCTTTGAACTATTTTTTCACCCACCAGTGTTGGGCACAGATAGACGCTTAACCTTCGATTATTTTGCTAAACCGCCCGGTTTAGCCACACTTGAGATTTCTTGAGTTGACGATAACCTAAGGTTAAACCGGGTTAATGTTCATGAATGCCAAGGCTTAGTACTGTGTATCAAATAGGCCTAGCGTTTTATGCAACCATGTGACTGTTATCAAAGACTTATTTCCATGTGCTCTATCAAACAACATACATGAGCATAACAGTCTCTCTAAAGAATAGCAGCCTTTTGCTAGTAACTTATTGGTTAAGTATAAGAGTGCAATACAGGTATTTAACCAGTGACATGTTAAGCAACACCGCATGATACGATTAACCTCAATTACCCGGTTGAACCTGGGGTTAAACCTTCGAAGTCGCCAAACCCAACCTATCCAACCGCCGCATCGCGAAAATAATCCGGTTGACAAACCGCCCAACACTGTCATCCATCATCCATCGATCACCATATATCGCTACGTCCCTAACGGTTGTACTTGGCTGCTGCAATCAACATCACTACCCTGTTCTCCTCCAAGCCCATCGTGTTCGTTAGGATGTCACTCGCAATGTACCTGAGCAATGTTGTACTGGGAAAAGGGTAAAGCCGACATCAAGCGAGGGCACACATTATCACGGTTGTCCCTCCTTTATTAACGTAATCATCCATCGACCAATATAGAAGTGGGCTCCATCAAAGTTGAAATACTCGTTTGTGATATTATATTACTGCCTCTCGCTCAAATATTAACAAGCTACATCACGTTGGCGCTCACCTCGCACATAAACCCGCTGCATGAGAATATAAGCGATCAAACGGTATCATTGTGCATAACTAGCATATCAACATGCGCATGGTAACTGTTCCGACGTTCAAGCTATATCTACAACTCCTCCTCATCACTAGGATGCTCATGCGGATCCCCCGGCCCCCTCAGATCACCATCAGCGCCTCTACCTCGCATCTCAACATTCCCATTCCCTTTCATAGTAGGCTGGGACTGACTGTGCGAGTTCCAACTCCTCACATGTCTACCAGGTGTGCGTCGAACAGAAGGAAGAGGTGACTGGTCGTCCATAGGCTCGATTGCTTCCTCTTCGATGTCTTCGACCGACGAGAGATCCGACTCGTCGTCTGCGTCGTCTGCTTCGTCGGCTGCTTCCTTATGTCTGATGGCCGTCCCCCCTTCCCCGTTCTCATTTTCTTCATCGTGAGCATGATTTTCATCCATAGACGTCTCATCATTCTCATTATGGTCAGCCTCGTGATCCTCTCCATCGTCACATTCGTCGGCATCTCCGCCTTCAGAGCCAGAGTCGCCGCCGTCAACATCCATCTTGTCCTCCACCTCCGTACTCCCACTCTCCCTCTCATTACTCTCCATTTTTGCCCTGCCACCTGCAGCTCTGGACTCACTTTTCCCCTTGCCATCTTTGACAGGCTTCTCTGACGCCCTCGCGGCTAAGATCTCAGCCCTCTTAAGAATCTCCCTCTTTGAAGGATGCTTAGCCCTCTTCGGCGCATTCTCAATAACCTCCGTAGTGCCAACAACCATTCCCGGCATCAATCCTTGCCCGGCTTCAATACTGTTCATAACACCACCTAGACCCATGACCCCACCACCGTTCACCAACATACCCTGACGGATATCCGGAGGGTGCGTAACAACCACAGGGGCCGCTGCGAGTTTGGCAAGCTTTGGCAGTTTGGTGCCAATCTCCCACAATAGAGTGGCGTAAGCGTCGATAACCAAGTCGTCTATCGCCACCGTTCTAAAGAGGAGCCCGTTAAGCTTCTTCAACTCCACAGCCTCCGTCAGCGCCCCAAAGCCCCTCCCCATCTCCTTTCCCCCCACCACCTGCGTCTCTGTCCACGACTCCAGCGCATCCATCACCTCCCCCACCTCCTCCGCAGGAATAACCCTAACCAGCTCATCCTGGTTACTCTTAACCTCACTCACCTCCCTAATCGTCCTTATATACGCAACAACACACTCCCCCCACACCTCGGCAAAATTCCAGTACTCTGAGCCACGGCGGCGTACGCGCTTGACAAGGTTTTCCATGCCTGATTTGTCTTTGATGAGGAAGCAGAGCGTGATCATGAACTTGACATACCGACTCATGTAGACGCTGTGTCTCCCCGGCCTCTCATGTTCGGGTTTCCAGACCGAGGCGACCATGGTTTTACTGAAGATGCCGTTGGTGGTCAGTATCTTATGTGCCGCTAACGCACTTTCTGGCATCGGAGCCCCCTGATCCAACACGAGGTGGGCAGCGCGCGAGATGAACCTGTGATGCCAGTTCGCTTTATCGAGACTGCGGAGGTGGCGGATTGAATCCTGTGTGAATTTCTCCCAGGATTGGAGGTCGGGTGCAGGAACTGGTTTGCCTTTGTTGATTGCGTAGCGGCCTTTTTGTATAGTGTCCGCTGCAACCTGTAGATCGGGGACGAGGCCCCAAGTAACTAATTTGTGGAGAACGGAGACGATCTTATAATGGGGCTCTAGAATGGGCTCCACCCTCGAATCCCTCGGTTTAGGACAGCAGCTCACAGCTTTCTCAAGCGTCTCCACCAAATCCTCCAACCTCGGTCTCTGCGCATGAGCCTTAGTATCAGGCTCCTCCTCCCACCGCTGAAACATCTTCCAATAGCACTTCCCTAGCATATACTGGCTTAGCCAGTCATTTGGTTTTTCGTGGAGAGCGCGCTTGAACAGTGTAGCAGCGAAGCGCCACGCTTTATACCGACTCATCTCAGCGTGGAGGGGTTTGAAATACATGCCCTGCTGTCCGGACATGTGGCGGCTGAAATCGTCCATGTAGAAGGGCTCCATGTGGAATGGATCACGAGACGTGGCGTATATACGGGTGCCAAAGTCGTGATAGAGGTTGCCTAGTTTCTCGGCGGTCTCGAAAGACGCGTCGACGCTGCGGATAGCAGTGGACACAGCCATGGCGTAACAGTGGATAGCTGCACGTTGTTCAAATACTATTTGCGTGCGATCACCATTCAGGTCGTCCGCGGACCAGAGGACAAGTTCATCGAGATTGCTATCATGCACCTGCGCAAGCCTATACCACGCCTCCCAATTCTCGGGCTGGAACTGCAACTGCGTCCTAAACAGCGTGCCCGCGATCTTGAGATCGTCGATTCCCCCGGGACTCGTCCTCTTCACGCTCCGGAATTTCGTAAGCGCGATCATGCCGAGGAGGAAATACCAGCCCTTTTGCGCCAGAGTAGTTTCAGAGGAGTACACTGGCAGGGTGTCGATGAAGACCATGCCCTTGAGGGAACGGGCGAGGGATAGCGGGTTCAGCGATGATTTGCAGTAGTCCTTTATTATGCGCATGTTGTGTGCGGATTGGACGTTGGTGCGTGCTACGCCGATGACTTGCTGCATGGCGTCGATGGTATACCTGAGCTCATCCCGAAGCAAGTCCTTCAGCGGCATGCGATGAGCGAGCAAAGTTACATGGTCGACGATGGAGAGAGCGGTGCGTTTATCCAGCCTCTCTTTCTCGCAGCCGTGGTCAGCAATGACATAGACGCCTATTTTGTCCCCCAGACGCAACCCATGTAGGTCCCAAAGCACCTGGCCAAGGTAGTCTTCCCATCTCTCCACGAAGCCCATGCGCAAGAGGTCCACGCGCATCATTTTTATGAAGATCTTGTTGGAGCGTTCGCATCTGTGTCTCAGACCAAGAGAGTAGTGGACGACGGCAAGGTACTCTGCCAGGTCGTCGTTGACTGTTGTGAAGAGGGATTTGTTCTGGTCCACGCCTTCTTTAATGAGGGTGTAGAGGAGCGCCCAACTGCGGATAGACATCTCGGAGATCTTGATGAAGAAGGCTTTGAGTAACGTCTTTGGGACGCCAGGCCTGTTGTATGGTCCCTCCATTGGTGCACTGTTATCTGGAAGCAGCCCTGAGGCCATCTGGTCTTCGAGAAGCGAACCAGAATGCAGGATGCGGCATAAGTTGGCTATTGCAATCATGGAAGACTTGAGATGCTCTTCATCTATAATTTCGAATGCCTTTGGCTCATTCAGTGCCAGAGTCAAAGCTTTGACCAGGAGGTTGTCCAAAGCCATGAGGTATCCCAGGAGCTCGTTCCTGCGGGTCGCCTCTGCAGTCTCCTTGAACTTCAGTGACAAGATATAATCTACGATGATTTCGATAGACCTCAAATGACAGGAGAAGACCTTGGTAGGATAATCAATCTGCCTGTAAGCATCGCGGAGTCTCTGCCATAGATAGAGACGTAGCGAAGGACCCTTGTTCTCCAGAAACCTTCTCATTGATTTGACATGAGAAGACACAGGCTTGACCTGCACATCAGCGCCTATGTTGCCATTCGTAGCATCAGTCGTCTCCTGGAAGTCATCAAGAACAGGCTCCAACCTCTCGATAAGAGTCGGTGCATCCAACTCATCGCTAAAGACATTAAGGAACGCATCCATAGTAGTCAACCTCGACAGCTCTCTATCGGCAGCCGCGGGCGAGATCTCAGGCATAGCCATATTGTTATGCAGAATGATTTTCAGTTGTGGGTTCGCGGCCGACATCTCGTTCAGAGCCATGGTCCAGCATCCGATCATGTGTTCTCTTGTCGCCGTTTCGTGGAAGCTTGCGTATAAGAAGGACGCCCATTGGTTTCTCCAATAAAAATCTGGTCTCATCTTATGAGCCTGGGGCAACGCAATGGCTTCGACCAATGCGAAGCAGCGATCGAGTCTGTCTTTCTCTCTTGTACGGAGACTGACGTCGACTTGACTGCTCACGCCAGTGACTACGACATACATATCGATGTGAAGCTCGAGGAGCATCTGCGCGAAGTCTTCCAGCTTTGTGATCCTCGCTTGGCCGGTGCCTTGTTCACGCAGTCGCCAGTGCTCCTCCTTTAGTTGGGCTTGCAGCGACTTATCCGTGAGATTCATGAACTGCATGATAGTCGTCTTCAGTGGCTGGGGCCAGAGATTGTGGCGATAACTGGGTGCCATGGCCTTGAAGAATTCGTATGCCACTTGGTCGATGGTGAGATCGTTCTTGTTGACGAAATCCACGAACTCGGCAAGCCCTGCGCTAGTCATTGGCGGTGCTTCACCTCGAGCTTTTGCCACCTCAGTCTTCGAGTGCTCAATGAATGCCGTAAGTCCACTATTCCTCAAACTGTCGCCAGAGCCGCTGATCGCCAGCCCATTGGCGTCTTGAAAGGTATCCCACATCTGTGATTCCCAGCTATGCGTCATATCTCTGAGATCTCGAATAGCAACGCTTTTCGGCTCAAGCTTATCAATCGACTTCGTCTCAACATCTACCAGCTCCTTGACTTCCGCGGAAGTACCCAAACTCTTGACCTCAAACTTGGCGAGTACATCCTGTGCATACTTGAGCATGTACTCATCTCCTTGTCCCAGAGCTTCGTACTGAGCTTTGATATCCGCCAGGGGGTCAACAGGAGCTGCTATTTCTTGGCGATCGAGAGTTTCCCGCTTTCTGGTTGTGCGCTTAGCCCTCTTCTCGCGGCCACTTTCTTCGTCTACAGGTTCTGGCAGACCGGCCGTTGAGAGAGTGCGCTTGTGACCGGCAGCTTCTTCTGAAGTCTTCTCCTGGATGGGTGATTCTATTAGTGTCGCGCTTCCTAGGATATTGATTGGCCTTTCTGCCAATGGTATCTGGACCTCTATTATTGACTTCTGTCTCTCTTTAGGCTCAGGGTTTGGCTCTCGTTGCACAATCTCACTATCTTGCTCCGGCAAGCGCAGCCTCACTATCGTTCCTGCTGGCGAGAGCTCTCTGTTATCGGGCAAAAGGTCGACGAGTGGATAGAGCCCCATAATCATCTGCCCAAGCGCCTGCCAGCTGAACTCCAGCACATCGTGCGTCCTCTCAAGCTTCTCGTCCTGTGACATCTCAACCCCTTTACCAGTATCCGCCTTTTCCTTGCCCAAATACGGATAAGGATCAAGATACTTCCTCAACCTTTCCGGCATCTCCTTCTTGACATAAGGCCCCATAATCGGATGACTGAGTGCCATATCGTCTCCCAAACTCTCCAAATACTCCTTCAACTGTATGCCCGCAAAACCTTCCTCAAGATTTGCAGGGTCCACCTCTCCATTTGCAGGATCATCATCAACCTCCACCGCCGCCTCCAAGCAGTATCTCGATATGGCATCGCTTCCGAGCAGCTTTCCAAGTCTGGCAGTCCGTCTCCATAACTCGGTGTCGGACTCGTCTCGTATAAGAGCTTTGACGAATTGCTCGAGGGCGGCTTTAGCCATGTCCGTGACCTGCTTTTGGGTGAAGTTGCGGCCGCCTTTTACGCCGTGGCGGAGGCAGTCGAGTATGAATTGACCGTGGTTCTTGTATGCTAAGTAGAGCACTTGTGGGGCTGTACTTGGTGTGTCGTTGTCTGCAATAGGTGCGAAGATTGCGTCTGGTATTGGTGCATCGATGTCTCCGTCCATGTTTGACATGTCTTGTGCAAAATCTTCAGTGAGGGTTTCGGCATATTTGAAAACTTCGCATTGAAACAGGGCATCGTAGGCTTCCTTTGCTTGTGGATAGAAGGCTAGTCCTTTGGCGTGAAGTTTCAGAGCCTCAGAGTACAGCTTGAATGCTTCTTCCAGTTGCAGCTCTTTCGTATCGTCAACCAGGTCGACGACCTCGTCTTCTGGCTCGACGTTGAGGGCTGCCCAGGTCGCCATTGTGGACGTTTCGCTGAGTCGTGGTGGATGGTTGACCTATGTCTCAACCATACTCACGCACTGCTAATGGCAAGCTCTTGTGGTAGTCGTAGTTGTCGTCTCTTGACCAACGTTCGAAGTCGGATTTCTAAAAGCGAGGTAGAAGGGCCAGGACGGCGCAGCAAATAAGTCGGCTGCCGTGCATTGGTTAAATGCGCTGGCGCGGATCCGGGGGTGTGGAGGCAATTTGTGAAGCCTGATGCGTAATTTAGAGGTATGTCGAAGAATATTTAGACGACAGCAAGCTCCGATCTATGTGTAGTTTTCTTCTTGTGTCTAGGAAGAAATGTATAATTTCATCGGAGTCGAATTGTCGCGAATTACTCCAAGGTTGCTCAAGTGTCAGCCTTGTCTTAATTGACATGTCGCGCTGTGACGCGCCAAGCCAGGGGTGGATCACGTGCGGGACCTTGCAGAGGAGCCACGATTCCCGGGAACACCAAGGTTTCTTCGCGTCGGAAATATCGCGTCAATGATGATCCAGCCAGAACGAACACCATCACCACCACTGAATTATACAACACTCCACAACACCACTCGGACAACTCTACGATAATAGATTCCGAGGCGACATTCATCTTGTGATAACATAGTCGATACTGTACTTAGCATCAACTCCAAAGCTGCACCATCAGCTTTCAATCCCACCTCCAAGCTTGACCATCAAGGTACATCACCAACCATGGTTTCCGCTAGGAAGCGTGGCCGTCAGGAGATGGAGACTCCAGCAGCTCCAGATACTCCTTCGAAACAGCAGAACGGACCAGAGAAAGGTGGGTTGGTACACCAGATCCGAAATATGTGGCAGTTTGCCAACTTGGCGCAATACTTGTTCACTTTTGGCAAGGCTGTCAAGATTGACAATGATATGGATATTGAGGTATATACTTCACGTGTGATGCTGTCGTATAGCACCATAGCTAACAGTTAATAGGATCTTGAGATGGAATGCTTGAAGCCCCACTCCACAAAGCTGCGAGAAATCGGATTGGCGCTTCTCAAGTTCGTCTCATCCCACAGAGGTTTGACCATGGATATCTTCGATGAGTACACCCGCAGACAATACGTCGCCAAGGCACCAGAACGCAACCCATTCGGTACAGACGAGGAGCCAGCTAAGTTCCAAAACCTTGACATCTTCACCAAGGTGAGACATTCGCGCCACATCTCATGGACGTCTGCTAACCCATTCCTTAGATCAAGGTGCTCCAGCAACTCACAGTCTGGACTTGGGGCAACCCAGATCGCATCCGCGCAAATATGGAGGAGCAAAAGGATAGCGAGCAAACATACTGGCGCATCGAGCCATTTGGCTGGGATTCCGAAGACCGCACATATATCGTCCTGGACGACAACAGAGTGTACCGCACCACCGAGCCACCATCGCCTCCTCCACCAAAGCCGAAGCCGAAGAAGAACTCTAAGAAGGCCAGAGCCTCGACGCGCGCTAGCAAGAGGAGAAGAGTGTCACAAGCAGCAGAGAGCGAGCACGAGGAGCCAGAAGCCGAGGAGGAAGAGAAGAAAGTGCAGCCAGTCGAGGACGATGGACTCGGTGGCGTCAAGTGGGAGTGTTTAGCAATCACACTAGACGAGGCCAATGCACTCATCGCATCATTCGCAAAGACTCGCGACGACAATGAAAAAATCCTCCGCAAGCGCCTCGTCGACGATCTGTTGCCATTATTAGAAGCACATGAGGAGAAGCGTAAGCGCAAGATTGTACAGAGGGAGAGGGAGCTCAAGAACATGGAGATGCTGGCTCATGCGAAGCGCTCGAGCAGAATCGCAAGTAAGATGCAGCATCAGCATGAGGAGGAGGCAAGGCGCGAGGCTGAGCGTAAGCATCAATACGAGCTTGTCGTGGCTAAGAAGGAGGAGGCGAAGTGGAAGAAGCTCGAGAAGGAGAGGGAGTCGAGGATGATGACCAGAGAGCAGCGTATTAAGGAGCGCGAAGCTCGTCGTATTCTCCACGAGGAGGAACTTGCACATTTGTCAGAGGATAACAAGAAACTTGAGACTGGCGAGGCTGGCCGGCTTTCTGAACGTCATCTCAAGGCTGAGATTGAGAGGAAGAAGCAAGCACTTGAAGAGCTCCAAGATGACGATGATTGGGTGTTTGACTGCATCTGTGGCGCATACGGCCACGTTGATGATGGTACTCTGAGCATCGCTTGCGAGAGGTGCAATGTCTGGCAGCATACTAAGTGTGTTGGTGTCAGCGATGAGGATGCCGGTAGAGAGGACTTCCATTTCATCTGCAGCACTTGCAAGCGCCGGGAGATGGATGCTGAGGAGGAGAAGAACAAGCCGAAGATCACTTTTAAGCTCAACCACAATCAGGTCTCGCCGAAGTCTGAGCAAGAGCAAAACCAGCAACGACTCCTGGCCAACGATGGATCTCCGAAGATGATGCAATACGGCGATCTGTCTCCGGCCAAGCAACGCCAGGTCCACTCATCTCCTACCCGTCCACCACATGACACCCAGGGCAACGGCAACCGCGCACTTCCGCCCATTCCATTCGCTAATGGTCAGGCTCAAGCCGCATACACCAACGGCAACCTTCCACGGCCAGTCTCTCAAGGCACACCGTACGAGCCACAATACGCCGCCCAGCGAAACGGCACTACCCCAGCACGCCTCAGCTTCGGCTCTCATATGAATGGTTCATCTCCTTTCTCTGCGCCAGTTCCGCATTCTCCGACGAGTCTGCCACCACCAGTTCCGGATTCCAATTACCACACCCTAAACGGCAACCGTCCACCATCGCATGGGAGCTATGTTGGGAGCACGCCGGCTCAGCAGAATGGGATAGATGGTCCGAATGGACAGAGGAGTTTCAGCAATCAGCCATGTTCGGGGGCTTTCTCGAGTCCGCTGGCGCAGAGCCATGGTCCTCTTATCAACCAGTCCCAATACCAGCCACAACCCCAAACCTACAACGGAAACCCCAACTCCATTGGTGCGCAAACAAACAACGGCAATACCCTTCGACCATTAATCAATCAAACACCAGCAAAGCCACCATCCAACCCAGCATCTGCATTCACCACGCCCGCTCAACCACCCTCCCAACCATACCATGTCGCAGCCGAGACACCATACTCCAATAACGCAACATACACAAACGGCAACGACATCCTTCCACCGATGTCGGCAGGTATCTCGCCTGTCAAGAACAGCAGCCCCCCACCACGTCCACCATCCGCAAACAGAAACGTGTCTTTCAACGGTTCGTTTAACGCAAGCTTTAATGACACACCGAACTCTCTGCCACCTGCACCACCACTGCCGCCTAGTCCGCAGGTGATCGACCCTACGCCGCCTGTTAAGCAGAACCGCCCGGTCAGCAGCGGTCTGTCTTTCGGAGTTGGGAACGTCCGGGTTGGGGAGCAGGCAAATGGATCAGGCGAGGCACAACCAAGAAATGAGTAACCGATGGAGGGGCCTCGGAGCAACGGACAAGGCAACGGACAGCAGCCAAACCAGCAGCAGGGCGGCGATGTCCAGATGGCCGGTACTTAGGGAATTAAGTGTACTCGGGATGACATGATACGATAGAGCTGGGTGGAGTTATGCTTAGGAGTTTTAGGCGGTTATTTAACGAGCGCTTATTTCAGCAGTTATTGGGAAGGCATTGACAGAGCGCTGTATTGCGCAATTGAGCGCGATATAGATCATTTTGCTTTATAGCTAGCAAAGAGCTAGTGGATACACGCATCAAGCAGCTAAATGACACAACTGCATTTTCATACTCTATTCATGCTAGATGTGTACGTTAGAACTGTATTCAGCGCCGCGAGCCGTCTTCCGGGAATTCAATTGTGAAAAGGGAGAGACTTCAACCATCGACCATCAATCCTCATGTCATGTCACGATACGAGCCAACTAGGCAACGATGGACGAAGTTAGTACTGTCTTCCCATGGGTACTAGCTGTTAGCAGCTTGGTGATGTTGACTAAGAGGTGTTTTCAATCTTGTGTCCGTCATCTCTTGTGGTTGCGCTCCTGATTGCCGTTTTTAGTGGTGTAGGTGGTGGTGTAAGCATCGCCTTCGCCACTTTTTGAGACATCAGCTCTCGGCGTCGGATATGACAGCGCTTCAGATTTGCACTCGTCGTCTCTTGGATCTGGGCTGCTGACTTCGCTTGAGGTAGTGGTGGAAGTGGAGGCATCGGTTTCAGGAGCGTGTCTGCTTGGATAGTTTGGTGGTGCTAAGTGGCGGGATTTATCCATTCTTCTCTCCGTCCCAGTAATAAGGATCACAGATATTATCATGCTTAAGTAGTACAAACTCGATGCATTTTGTATCGTCGTCGTCGTCGATTTCCAAAAATTTCCATTTTTCTAAGTCACTCGCCTTCGACCCTCTGTAATATCGTGAGCTCATCGTAGACGGTCGTGCCATCAACAAGAAGCTCCTCTTCCAAACCTCCATAAAATCTGAGTGCATCGTCATTTTGCACGCCATTTTCAACCTGTGTTCTGGCCCACGACCCATATTTCGAGGGCGGTTTGTACTCAAGGTTCAAGTCCTTATATGCTGTTTTTTTTTTACCAATATCATCTGGGGAAATCTGTTTATATCGCAAATCTGATGGCATATATCGCCGCCTGAAGGCTTCATAATTGAAGATTGGAGACTCCGCAGAAGGAGAGCCAGTTTGCTGGCCGGCGCGTTGGAGGATGTGGTTTTGTGGTGTGTTAGTGGATGTAAGAAGAGGAAGAAGATGGAATATGGGAAGATGTAGACGTACGGAGGGGATCTCGAAGATGATGTACATGACGAAGAGGAGCATGATATCGATCACCGGTCAACTTGAGGTTTTTGTTCATGCCTGCCACGGCGGCAAGACTGAGATTCGTTCTGTCGACGCGGGACATGGCGTACATGGCTCCGAGGATGGGGAGGCGACGGCGGTCAATCCTCCTGCTAGTGGTCATGTTAGGTGACGTGTTTTTACAGTAGGATGAGGAGTTCGACTTACACAATGGTTTTCTCCTCCTTCTCATCCCAATCGGTTGGTGCATCGTGAGATAGATCATCGCATCAGCGATCTAGTCCCTGCGCTTGAGAGCTTCCTCTTGAGCTGTGCCTTGCTGGTATCGATATCTTGGGCGTCCTTCGTCCCATCGTGTCTGGTGTCTTGGTTACTGGTAGGAGAGACATTAGAGATGGAATGTCGTGCTGCTAATTAACTCTCTCTTTCAACTAGATGAGCGCAGGTGTGCGCCGCCTTATATAGATCTGCTTTGGTCCTCATACTGGGCAGGCTGATCAACAATAACCACCACTAAGCATTCAGACTCCATAATTTAACCATTACCTCCACATTCCCATCATGCGTGACGCCAACCCCACGTTATCCATAAAAGAATGCGGCGTGTGCATAGTTTGGTCTCTTGCTATTCCCGGGCCGGTAAGCTGGAGGCCAGATCCAAGCATTCGGAGTTCTACATCCACCTATAGAAGTTGTGGGTCAGACACATTGTCGACTCTCAGCGAGACCAACGCATGCTCGACTGGGCTCAGATCCTGCTTTAAGAGGAGCCAAGGAGTTACCCCCCGTTCGTTTTCGGTATTTGAAAGTCTAAGTGGGGATATAATGGGGACTCCATAATTACCCCAGGTTTTCCCTGACGCGCCTCGGTGATACCACTTCAAACTGTGAGGACTGAGTCCAAACTAGACAAAACATCAGTTTTGATTGCCTTGTATTGGATTTACGAGACTGATAATGTGTCAGCGAGTTGCTAAGCTAGAGCCAAAGACGCGCCCGGGAATAGCTGGGAGTAATAATCACCTACTTTTGGACACGCAGCGCTTCAAACATGACACAATCGATTGACCGCCCGGTCGATCACTCAAAGGCATGCCGAACACATGTGCCTGCAGCTTTCGAGACAAATGTGTCTCGAGGCGCGGTGCTAGGTTTATACAGACATTCATACTCTTATCTAAGTCTATTCTCACGCTTCTTCATACAACCACTCCTTTGCTTTGCGGCCTTTATCCTGATATCATGCTCAAACGCCAAAGCTATGCAAGCAGCCCTCTTGTTACAGGATAACCCGATCCAAACACCATGCTAATGCAGCAAAACCTGGTCAGCCAATGATGTATACACGAACGTCCATTCGCAGCATCCATTCTCTTCTGTTTCCTTGGCTACTTCCGTCTTATTCCATCTCATCTCCGCCCATGCCTTCTTATCCTCACATATTTCTCACCAGCCACCACTCTTCGTCCTTCCGCTTCATCCGTTCACTGACCATCGCCCTCTCTCTCCGGTCTCCTAATAGTAAAACTCTTTCTCAAACTCTCCCCCCAAACCGAATCATTAAACGTCTCCATCGCCACATCCCCCAACGCAGACACCGGCCTGCTTCTACTCCCACTCCTTTCTCCCTCGGGTCCATCGCCAGGTCCTAAGCCAGTCCGTGGGGGAAGGATCTCCGATAAGTCCTCAGGACCAGAAACAGAACTGGCTGTGCGGTGCATCCTTAGCCTCGCGCCCAGGCCACTCGGGCCCTCCCCAACACTTCCCCTTCTAACCGTATCCCCCCCGCTCCTGCGCGTTGAGTCTCTCCTACTTTGCCTCGAGCTTATCGGGCTAGACGGTGCCGTCATGTTGGAATCTCGCGATGAGTTGCGGCTATGGCTCGCAAAAGCGCCAAACGCCCCATCATGGCCAAGCCCAAACATCTCTCTCGCACTACTCCTATGCTCAGCACCAAAATCAATAGTGCTGCTCATCTTCCTCCCATACATGGCGTCTTTACCGTTCTCCGGCCCTTTGCCTCCTGTACCACCAGGACTCCTACCATCCTCATCCTCGCTGCCAGAGTGTAGGCCAGCAGTGACGTCCGATTCGTGACCAAATGGGTCGTCCACTACGATAGCTGGCACAGAAAAGTCGTCGAGGTTGTTAATTCGAGAGGCGGTGTGCCGCGCAAGATGTCGTCTGAAGCGTCGAGACCAGTACATTGTGTCGAAGAAGCCCACGACGACGCGACGGTGCACTTCCTCTTCTACGCGTTGGAGGCGGGCGCGGCGGCGGAGGAACTCGTCTAGCCTGTTTATCTGTCAGCCGCTACCCTTACGGACGAGGACGGAGAAATAAGGAGGAGAAAGGAGGGGAAGGGAAGGAAAGGACCTACTTGAGCGATTTATTGTCGCTGATAATCTTGTAATGAGCCAGAATCATCAAGACAGACGTAAACGACACCCCACGATCAGGGTCTGCCGAGACCATGACCTCCTCATAGAAGATGTTGTATTTGTGTCTACGCTCTCTGACGGCCATGGCATCTATCTTGGCGATTCTTGCGTTGAGCCGTTGGAGGTCGATGTCGTAAGGGTCGGAAAAAGTGGCAATAGAGGAGTGTCGGTTACCAGGTCCAAGTGATGCTCTAACATCATCCAGTATACGATGGACGGAGTTCTCTTCTTTGTAAATCCGCATAGCAAACACCCCACTTAGCTCCCCAAGCAGACGTGGGAAGTTTTCCTTGTTAATGTAACCGGTGCCTTCAGGATCAAACGTGGCCCAGGCCTGTTTAAACCTCCGCGTCTCGTCTCTGTTGACGATCTCATGCCCAGAACTACGCTGATAAACGTACGAAAAGGACTCGTAGATCAACGAAACGAAGAGCGAGACGAAGATGTACATGGACAAGATGTTCCAGCTGATAAACAGTGCTCTGGCCCAGTTTCTGCTCCCGCAATCAGAGTCAAAGAAAGTAGGCCCGTCGACGCACAAAGGAGGCCTGATGTTCGCATAGTCTTCCATAATTTCGTTCCATCCCTCGCCGACCGACATGCGGAAGAGCATAATAAGTGCTCTGGGTACGTCGCGGAAGTTCAGATTATTCGTCCCCTGTCCTCCAAACCTCGTCAAACCGAAAGTCTGCGTCATAGCAATAGCGTAGACGAGGAAGAGAATGAGCCAGGTGGCGAGGAGGTTGAGGATGGAGTTTAGCGACGCAGCGGCAGTCTTGAAGAGTTGATCTAAAGCGTTGTTGCGCGGGATGAGGAGCAGGGTAATAGAGACGAGGAAGAGCTTGTGCAGCTGGGAGTAGGTGACGCTAGAGTAGTTGCTGAAGAGAAGGAGGGTCGTGACGATGGTGCCGATGACGGAGACGAGGGAGTAGAGATCCCAGGAACTGCGTCGGAAGCGAGACCAATTGAGTCCAACAATACGGACGCCGATATGGGCGGAATAGATGAGCGTGAAGAGCAGGAAGATAGCATCCCTCAACCTGACCCACCAGTACGGCTCGGGATAAAACTCAATCATGAGAAGGAACAGGTGCAGCACAAGCGTCGTCGTAATCGTCCTGGGCCAATGCCCATGTTTCTGCACCGCCTTCCTATAACACCAATCCACCCACTTCCCCTTATCCTTCGTACTCGGCCTCTTAGACGGATTGACCTGTCTAAGCAACTTCCTAAGCTCCATCCAACTTCTCTGCTCAGCAGTCAGAAACGCCACCCCAGTCTGCTCCGTATACGTCCGCATAAACACAGAAATAAACAGCGTCAACACGAAGACGGTTGCCATAAGATTGAACACCACAAAGAAAACCGCATTCCCCTGTGACGCAAAATCCTGCGGCTGCAGCCCTCTTCCCATAATGCTCTCAGCCGACCACATAACGTCCGCCCAGCCCTCCTGGCTCACAATTTGGAACAGAATAAAAAGCGCAGAGCCGAAATTATCAAAGTCGTAGAAAGGGTTGGATGCTACTCGTGGAGCCGGGAAGACCCAGTCATTGCTAAACGGCGTGGCCATGTATTCGCCCGTGCAGTCTGCCAGCTTGACGATTCCGCTGCCGCCATCGTTGCATACTACAAATTGGCCGTTGAAGAGGTTTAAGGCGTAGATAGCGAACGGGACGAGGAGGGACATGGATACGAATGCTGCGGAGAGCACTCTTCCACCTCCAACCAGAACCACTGAATGAAAAGTGTCTCTTGCACTGTCGGAGATGTGGAGTAATCTCAGTGCTCTCAGTGCTTTGAAAGCGCCCACTGCTCTCGAGATACTGCCGTCGTTGAGAAAGGAGGTAATTACGTTGATCCACAGCGTAACCAACACAACCCCGTCGATAGACCCCCAAAGACTGCGGAAATACGCATTAGGCGTCCAAAAACACCCATCAGCAATCATCTTAATAATCGCCTCCGTAGTAAACAGCACCGCAAATGCAAGATCCGTCCACACGAACCAGTTACGGAACTGGAAATCATGAGTCTCAAAGTACTGCTTCTGGTACAATGGCGTCGTAACACAAGCCAGAACCACCATCGTGACAATCGCCGCATAAATGAACGCCGAGAAGGAGTACCACACAATTTTATTAGGCTCCACGCCTTCAATGCGTTCTGAGCCACGACCTGGACCAACGATCTTCTGACAGAAGCGTCGGATCTTGTTGTCGGGATGAAAGATGAACATCGCTTTGTTGTAATTCGGATGCCGGCTGAGATACTCTCTCTGTGCCCTCTTTCGCATGGCTGTCGCTGAGACGGCTTCCTTAGCCATTGTCCTTGGGTCCCGAGCTTCGTGGCTGGTTTCGGGGGTAGAGTAAAACGGGTTTGGCTCGCGATGCCAGACACGAGTGACGAATTGTCCCCACCAATGGGAGATCATTCCCGCGCTGACTTCAGGCGCCATATCAAAGGTATGGCTCGTTCTGAGCTGCGGGATGGCTGGGGCTTCGGCACTTTCGTCGTCGAGAAAGTCCTTAACCACTGCGTCTTTGAGCAACATTTCCATAGTGCTTGACCCATAGTCCAGCGGATCCTTAATCTTTTTACTCCTCCCGAATCTGAAGATCGCGGACAAACTCAGATTGCTACTCGTCCCACCCATGTCTCGCTGTGCAAGGAAGGCCTCAACCTGCTTCAACCGTTTCTCATCCTCAGACACATCAAAATTCTCCTGGATAACCGCAATAAACATATTGACCAGAATGAAATACGCCAGAATGAACCAGGCAATGAAGAAGGCTGCGCCCATCCACCCTGTATTCAAGTGCGTATTATAACTGGTAACGTCGTACAGGATGTCCGTCCAATCCTCGGAGCTTAAAATCTGGTACATCCCAAGGAAGGAGTTCCAGATTGAGTAGAATGTAGTCCGCACAGTTTCCCCGTTATCGTCGTAGGGCGGGATGTCGCCGCGGAACATCTGGACTGCCAAAATGGCGACGAGGAAGGTGATAAGGAAGACGAAAAGGACGAGGTTGAGGATACCGCTTGCGTTTCCAAGGACGAGCGCGATGAGGTTGCGCGTCATTGGGATCGCCCAGACTACTCTGTAAATCCTAACAATCTGGAAGATGGTAAGCCATGCATAAGGCGTGCCGGAGTTGCGGATAGGCGGGATGAGGATAACTGTCGTGACCACGACGAGGAAGAGATCAAACCAGTTCTTCCAGCTCCTGTGGAAGTTTCTGTGGTCGCTGACTAGGCGGAAGGTTATCTCCAAGTCTAGTGTTAGGGTGACGAATACCTCCGTCACGAACAAGAAGTTCTCGCGGTGCCGGCTCATCTTTGCGCTGCGACAAGCTTGGACTATAAGACCAAAGGTGATGACAACAATCCATAGCCAGAAAGTGTAGTTATAAGCCTTCTTCAGCGTCGTAGCCCTCTGACTCGGTTGCGACTGTTCCAACTTCGCCGGACCCTCCTTAACCTCTCCCGTGAAAGCCGACTTTTTAGACTCTTCCCTAATAACCTGAAAACTCGACGTAATAACCGCAATCAACAAGTTCGTAAGCCAAAGCAACATAATGACGATTCCTGCCGCGAAGAACAGCGCTGAAGCCAAGTAATCCGAATCCATGGTATAATACATCAAATCCGTGAAAGTATTCGCACTCATAATAACGAAAACCAGCTCCAGAGAGTTGAAGATGTTGTCAAAGCTCACGGTGCCATTGTACAGACTCTCGCCTTCGACGCACTGCGAGCCTCTCGGACACAAATATCCTTTCGGGCGCTTAGCTCCCGCCGTCCCATCTGCGAATACCCATGGTAATGCCTTACCAGTTTCCACATCTAGATACCCGCCACATAGCTGTTCACCATTATCGAAATTGGCTTGGCCGGTTGGATCAATCCAGACACAACTCCTACTGAAGCTTGACTTGAAAGCCTGAATACCAACAATGGCAAACAACAACCAGAAGAAGCCAATTAAGAAAGAGACATTGACCAGCAACGGCGCCGCTTTCTTGAGGGATTTGAGGATAATAGCTGTTCCTTGTGTGATCCACAACAGACGGAGAATCCGGAGGCAAGATAACATCTTGAAGAGGTATAAATGCTTCTCAGCCTCAATACCCGTGATGCCGAGGACGAAGGATATCCAGTAGGCAAAGACGGCTACGAAATCAATGCGGTTCAAGGAGTGGCGGAAGAAGGCACGACGGGCTAGCTGGTACCGCTGCTGCTCTTTGATGGTCTGCGGCTTGTAGTTTGGGGTAGATGCTTTGAAAGCCGTAGTGTAGCTGCGGGTAAAAGCTGTACTGATAGTGGTGGGCTCGAGGTGTCTGGCAACCTTGAAAGATTGTTGCCGCCTGGGTGGTCCGAAGTAACGTCGGTACTTCGCCATAATCGTATCCTGAATACCTTGCTTCGGATCCGACCTCGTACTGTACCCCTCAGCATTGAAGAAGAAGCCCGAAACTACGACTTTGGCCGCCAGCTCAATCGTGTAAAGTATAAACAGCGCAAACATCGCAAAGTCGATGTTCGATCCCGTCCACGTATTCGGCGTCGGATTCGTATAAACATCACTACTACTCTCCACCGCCAACAAAATAGTCTGCAGCACAATCAACGCCAGAATAAACGGCTCGGTAGCCCAATGCAGTAGCACCTCACATAGCCGCATCCTCAGCAAATTATCCTGCGCAAATATGCCCAAACTCTTTCCTCGTAATGGATTATTCTCAGGCCAGGTTGGTGCATTGGTTGTCGACTCCATCCTCTGCTCCTCTTCCACACTCGCTTCCGACTGCTTCCTATCAATCCGACTGGCACCTTCGCCGAATGGATTCGCAATCTCTTCGTCATTGAGTAAAATCGGCGGCAGACCCATTCCCTCTGTCGTGTGCACCTGACTCAATCCACTCCCACTGACAACCGAATCCTTCCTATTCCTCCCAAACGGCACCGGCTCCGGCAACTCATCATCGTTTCCAATGTTTGCGACTCTCTGAGACATAGCACGCATCACACTTCCCGCCCTAACCAATCGGCTGGCGTTCCTTCCGCCACCACTTATTGACCTTGATATCCTATGGCTTTCAGGACTCAAGCTCCGGCCAAAACTCTGACTCCTCCCTCTTCCTCGATCAGGCGTATGCGGCAGATCATCTCCTAACATACCACCACCACCCATTCCAGAGCCTCTCGACGCAGAATTTGGAGACCCAAAATGCACACTCTGGAAGCTCAACCGTCCATGCGTGTCGCTACTTGTCCTAGGCGTTTGCGGTCTACCACTACTCCCAGCTATGCTGCCGGATATAGGCGCAAGGTATCTCTGGTCCGTCAGTCCCACCCCATCATCCTCCTCGGCTATAGATGGCGCATCTCTGTTTTGTCCAAAGTATCCACCATCGTCTAAGTCTCCGTATGGGTCTGTGTATGGTGAGACTTCGTCGTCGTAACTCTCCCTTCTGACACTCAGTAGTAGATTTCTTGGCGCTGGGCTCCCTCTCGCAGTCTCTCGACTTCCTGCTCGAGGAATATGTGCAAACCCTGGCGTCTGGATCGCAGGCGTCATTAACGGAGGCATGGATAGTCCAATAGCTGCAGCGTGAAAGGCGTCTGTATTCCTCCCTCCTGGTCCTCCACTGCCACTCGTGCCCGGCCGACTGCCACTCCTGTTCGTAATGTCGTCTTCGTCCTGGACCTCTATGCTCGGCGCCTGGTATCGTCCACTCGTAGGTCCGGCTGGTAGGAGAACACGCAGCTTCGGACTTGGACTCGAATCGTCTAACCTCGAATATCGTGGGCCGGGGGGCGAGACCGGTCCTCCTCCAAGCAAGCTTCTTCCTCGAGTATGTCGCTCTTCGGGCACTTCTATGTCCCCAACTTCCGGGCTGTTATCGGGGGGACGGGAGAGATCTTGGAGAGGTATTGATTGGGGAGGTGAATTGCTGCGGCGCGGGTTTGTCGGGTTGCCGTTGGACATTGTGTTTGAGTTTGGGAGTGTCCTACTCCTCAACGCCGACGTTGGTGTTGAGGGTTGTATGCAGTAATACTAACCGGATGCTGCGTATTGTATGAGGCGGAAGCCGTTTGGTGTAGCCGTGCGGGTTGTTTATGTGTACGCGCAACACCTTCGTATCTCTAATCTCCTTATCGGTTAGAGTCCATCGCGATTCCAGCCTTCCCCTACTCTGTCCTTTACTCGCTTCTCTTGCGGAGATAATGATGCTATCGTGTATTCGTCAGGTCATTATGTGTCGTTAATTGCCAGTAAAGACAGAATTGAGCAATCGTCAGCTCAAACGTGGTATTTCTCGTTAGGTGTGGTGTTGTTAGTGTAGGTGCTGTCGAAATAATGTGCGACGCTGTCAAGCCAAGCACCTGTCAAGAACTCTCCAGGCGGTGATGCGGACGGGAGCTAGCAGGGGTAGCCGCCCTGAAATGAAAACCTTCACTTCCAATCTGGCGTTTCAGGTACTGACATAGACGAGGCGCAGCGCACGTCAGGAATGCACGCCAAAACGGGATAGTTGGACTGAGTCGGCTAAATGACGCTAGTCATTAATAAACCCATACCTTCGATAATGATAACTTTCTTTGTAGAGTCCATGACAAACGGTTAGCGAAAAGCCATCTAACCTGTTATGGAAACGGCAAAAAATTGGTAACTTAGCTCTTATTTAAAACCTTGCAATAAGTTACTTGATACCTTTAAATGCGATGTGTAACAGCCTTTCATGCAAGCATTCGATTAAGTGCTGGTAGTGAAGTTAGTAGTCCTTACCGAATAATCCGAAGTGAGAAGATTAAGTCTGTCTGTCGGGCTAGTGTTGAGCACCACCGTAGAGCTAAAGACGACACGAGGTAAGTGGCACTGGTGTTATTGAAAGATGTGGCATTGATGTCGTAACAGTTACCGCCAACAGCGCCAATGCCGATGGGCAATCCTTATGACTCCGAGTATTGACGCGTACCGTGGGGCTGAGAGAGCCGAAGGTTAGGGGCCCTTAGCGACGACACGGAGAGGAAAGTGAACGCGAGATACTACCAGTTGAAAGGTAAGCTCACAGAAGACGCGGATATAGAGTCCAAGAAAATCGAGCACCAAGCTCTACGAGATACTGGCCGGCCACTAGCCGAAGAGCATCGAGTTTGCACTACTTGAGCATGAAAATATCTGGTACCTCAACGACGCGATACCGGAAGCATGGGAGAAATATGGACATCTTACGCCTTCTAATTACACAGCAGCCTATGTCCCTGGGCCATCGACGTCGCCATCAACAACATTTTAATCCGTCGCGAGGGCTCTGTAAAAGACACAGACGCTGAGAGGGGCCGTGTCGACGATGCATCTCAAGATGAAGCTACCTTCTCACCCGACAACGAGAGCTGGTACACCGCGAACGAAACTTCAGAAGATGGCATGAGCGAAGCCTTAGGCCCGTCGTAGGCGAAAATCGGCAGCGCAGCCAAAAGAGACGTCGATTATGGCGAAGGAAGTGGTAGAGATGGACGCTGAAGCACCAGGGTAAGCAACCGCAGTCAAGGACTCCCACAACAGGAGAGCGACACTGATGTCGTCTAACTAGTTAGCAAACTTGATTCATGATTGACGGATGTAAGGTTGAATGTGCTTGGTAGTCAGGCTAGTGCTGCACTTCACCCACCACACCGAGGGATGAAGAGAACGAAGGTCAAGGGCTCAGGCCATCCAAGGAGAAGAGGCGTAAGCAAGCACTTTAAACCAGTAGCTAATTCATCGCTATGGCCTTACTAAAACAATAGTTCGCTGGCGATACACTCATTTCTTCCATCTCTCTTTCAGCGTGGCTCCCTTTTTTTATAGCAAACACTAGTGCGTCTCCTGCAACTACCGTGGTTCTTCATCAGTGGCCTGCTATCCTCACGGCACCACCTAGAACGCTCCCGCTACCTGCCGCAATCCAGACACCCTTGCAACGCCCGGCACTCTCAACATTCTCAGCACTCTAGCACACTCTCAGCACCGTCGTTGCCCTCTCCACCCTCCTTCTCATCCCTATCCGCCTCCTCCGTAATCACCCTCTTCCTCTCATCAACCATGCTCTCCCCCATCTCGCTCATAGCCCCACCCAAGGCGACAATAATCTGCCACATGTCCCCACCCGAGAACCTGCTATCCCAATCATCAACCCTCATATGCCATTTCCCGAGCTTCTCACGCTCAATTTCAAAACCACCTCGAGCACCTGAGATTGCGAGAGCTTGAGTCCAGCGTCAGTAAGGTGTTAGATGGCGAGTTTGTTGGTGGCGGTGCAGGAGTCGGTGATCAGTTGTTTGAGGTCTTCGGGTCTGTAAGTGTACCGGATGTCGCATGTTGGACGTGAACATGAAGCTGGGCCATGTCGTCGGCAGGTTCGGGATTTGGTGCCTTTGCGCGCCGCCTTCGTGGCTTCGGCGTAGGAGGGTAGTGGATGCTGGGTGGCCTTTGGGTAGTTCGGTGAGGCTTTGGATTGTGGATTTCTCATTATTGAGACGTGGTGTTGGGTTTTCGGGTAAACGTAGATGTCAACAGAGTTTGCTGTTTTCTGAAAGCGTTGAAAATCCACTATTAAGAGATATGACGAGGAGAGGAGCAAAGAAAGCGGAAAGATGGGACCTTTAGATAAAGAGAGAAGTACTTGCCTAGTTTACCGTCCGCGTACTAAGTGAGGCGGGGACGAAGTGGTTGAGCGCCATCGCGAGTGTCTCTTTTAGTCAGTCGCAGATGAAAAATCCTGCTGAAGATGGTAGCAGCAAATGTGTATTCACGATCTTGTTACACGCGGTGAAGAACACAAAGCGAGGAATGCCGTGTTAAGCCTAATTTTCGATGTGTCGTTCGTGCCAAGCTTTTACGCGAACTTTGATGTACTGTCTCATTGCGTCAGGAAGTGGAAGGTGGACTCCTTTCAACTGCCGAGATCGGCGTTCGTCGTCTTTCAGAAAGCCTGCTTGCCGAAAGCACTTACAACACCTGAATCAGCCTTCAGAATAAACACATCCTAAACTCATCCTTAAATAAGGGTCATCATACTCATCTCTAAGAAACATCCGCAGAAAGGCTGGTTGTTGTTGTTGTTGTTGCGTAATCATACGACGACACGGGTCGTTGGGGTTCTAGGCCACACCAAACCCCTGTCCATGGCGCTCGCCCGCGGCCGCTTTGCAACCTTATTGTCAGCTCGCGCACCAACCTCGAAATATTTACGACAACGTCTCTTTAACGAGCGCTCGCCACCACGAACCTCGAATTCTAATATCCTCAAGCTCAGTGTCATCGCGGAAATCATTGGCTGAGCTTGCTGTCGAAGGAAGAAAAGTTGAGGCGTAGATAAAGAGGATACCAGGTGCTCAGAAAGGGCACACGACACCGCCCCTCATGGCAATGCCACCCTGGAATGGTAGCTCGAGTCAGAGATTCGTGCTTGTTACTGGATCGAACAGGTTTGTCTTACCCTGCCCCTCTCCCATACCTCTTCCTACAAAGCTTGGAAGCCCTCTCATCGTCCTCCATTCGGCCCCATCTCTCGCGCCGCATGGACAAGCTAACCCCAACACAGTGGACTGGGCTTTTCCATCTGCCAGCGCCTAATCGACGAATTCCTCACCACGCCTTCCCGCGATCCAAAGTCCCATCTTATCCTCATAACCTCCACACGCTCGACCCAAAAATGCGCAGCCACAATCAACTCCCTACGAGAGCACACCAGGAAGCTATGCCAGACCTCTAAAGACCTCGTCAAGGGCCCGAACTACAACTGGAAGACCCAAGCTCGACGCATCCACTTCCTCAGCGCCACGGTCGACCTCTGCGACCTCCGCTCCATCTATGGACTTGTCTCCACCCTTCGTGGGGAAGGCAACGGTCTCTCCTGCCCACCACCACAGGATGGCACCGAGGATGTTGGGAAGGGGCTGCAAGGCGTTAATATCCCGCGGATCGATGTTCTGTACCTCAACGCAGGCATAGGTGGATGGATTGGCATTCCCTGGATCCCAGCAATCTGGGGCTGTATCACCGGTTTACCTGAGTCAATCACCTACTGGAAATGGCTACTCTTCCCTGAGCGTGGCGCAACAGTGAAGCCACAATCTAGTTATCTGGAGGATGGGGATGAGAGGAAGATTGCGGTGCCGGAGAAGGAGAAGGAGCCGCTGTCTGGATCGCTGGAGAAGGTTGAGTCAAGCAGTATAAGGTCTGATAGTGGGAGGAGGAGTGTGGAGGAACCACCGCTTGGTGAAATCTTTGGCGCGAACGTCTTTGGTCACTACCTACTTACCCACGAGCTTATGCCGCTTCTTTCGACCTCGAGGGCTGGCAGGGTGGAAGGCGACAGGGGAAGAATAATATGGATATCGACTCTCGAGCCAAACGCCGAAGACCTCCCAATGAACGATCTCCAGGGCCTGACGTCCAAGAACCCTTACTATGGATCAAAACGGCTTACCGATCTCCTTAGTCTAACCGCTAAGCTGCCAGCTGTCAGAAGTATCAACTCAGATTTTTTCCACCTCAAGAACTACGCCTTACCTCCCTACCGCCCACTCGCCACCACATCTGAGGCCGAAGCCGAAATAACATGCGAGGTTGTACCAGAGGCCAAGCAAGAATCGCAAAGCCAAGGCAGAGAGACCAAGCCAGAGATATACGTCTGCCAACCCGGCGTCGTAAACACAAACATCTCAGGCATGAACTGGTTCCAAGGCGCCTTCATGCTCCTCGGTTTCTACATGGCGCGTTTACTCGGCTCTGTCTGGTTCCCTATCAAGCCCTACCCTGCGGCCGTTGCGCCTGTCTGGCTTGGCTTATCAGATCAATCGCTCCTCGACAGCCTTGAGACCTCGCCAGAGACACCACCCGGCTCAAGCCATGGTGATTCATCTACGTCCTCCCAGTCATCGTCTCATGATGATCACTATAGAGATGGGGATAGGGACTTGGTGCGGGCTAAATGCAAGTGGGGCTCATCAGCGGACCGCCTAGGCAACGAGAGAGTTAGGAAAACGGAAGTTCCGGGCTGGGGATGGAGTGGGAGGGTGGGGGAGACGATTGAACAGAAGGGACGGGCGGGTCATGCGAAGGATTTGAGTAGGGAAGCGAGAGAGGATTTTGAGGGCGACGGGAGGTATTGTTGGACTTATATGGAAGGGTTAAGGAGGGCATGGGAACAGAGACTCGATGTTGGAGATGCGATCAGAAAGTAGACCAATAAAGCAGACTAGGATATTGATGGGCGAGGGATTCTGAGAGGTTGAGGACATAGAGGCGATCTTGATGATTGTACAGCGGGATAAGGATAAGTACATATGGATGGGATAGTGTGTTTGGGCGGTACATCCATGCGTTACATCTGGGCAACTTTCTTAGCCAGTGAGTGGAGATAGAGCCTTGTAATTGCTAATTGTATGTTCTTCGCTGGAGACGTCGAGCTCGCGAGTCGTAGAGAAAATTGTAAGAATAGAGGGAATCACTGAACAACATCAGTCCTGCTGTGAACCGACTGGTTAGTGGTGCTGCTTACGCATTGGTAGGCTATGACTCACTTCCCGTTATCAGCTGTATTCTGAAATATCGTTTGCGGTGTGCCAACTCTCGGTGTCAGATATGACGATGTCTTCGTCTTCAGATGCGGCGTGGTCAGGTTGGTCATTCATATGCGTACGTGTATTTTACAAAGCCTCGAGGTCTGTTATGAATGCTGCTGGTGACGGTGATCTTGACATGGGGATCCACGCAGCATAATTCGGCGGCGCCAAATGCCCGTCTTTCTCCCATTTTTCTTTTCCGCCCTTCCCATAAACATCCCAGATCTGGTGTTGCTTGAGTAGTGCAAAGTCGATACGCTTTGTCCCTAAACCGTCATCTAAGTTCTCGACCTCCCATTTTTCCAAGTCGCATGCCCTCGACTTTTGCCCTAATACCCAAACCTCATGTGAAACGGTCTTGTAATCAATATAGACTTCCTCCAACCCTTCAAAGAATCTAATGTCGCTTTCCTTGGTATTCTCATCCTGTTTCTCGATCCAGCCTTGATACTTCATGAGCAATTGGTACCCAGAGTGCAGTTCCTTATATGCCGTTCTTCGAACAACATCATCCGGAAAAAGTAGTTTGTAGCGAGAATCCGAGGACATCTTTGGCCGTCGAAACATCTCATGATTGAAGATGGGTGGTTCAGCTACTGGTCTCGTGGAGTGTCTCCGCGTTGACATCACCGCAAGAGAGGACTCCCAATCCACGTCAACTGTCAGTTCAGAATCTAACTGTTTGCATCTCGACTTGAGTTTCCTCTTTGTTTCGTCGTCGAGTCCCCATAACCCCCTGACTTCAGAATCCCACAGTAGGTCCCATAATACAGAGTCACGAGGAATGTCCATCGGCATGACTGGCAGTTTGAGGTGACTACTACAACATTAGAATAATACCTTTCACCGAAATTTATGTCACATACTTGATATCGGTTTACGTTCTAGAGCACTCTTTCCTTGCGGATCAAAGCACAAGGTGAAGCTATTGATCTAATCTTCGTTAGCCCCCTGTTGTAATCCAGCGGCGCGGTGCTTTCCTCCTCTTCGTAGAGGTTGTCGGGGTGGTCGGGGAGTTCAGCATCCAGCTGCTCGTATCGCGCTATATGTCTCTTCTTTGTGCTCTCGTCCAGGCCATGTAAGTATTTCTCATCATTTCGACATGCGCCGCAGCCCCAGCCGGCAAATCTATCTTCGCTGTCCCTGGTCGCCCATGACTGTACTTTGAGTAGATATCTAGTTTGCTCAAAAGAATTAGTCTCCTTGAAGATCGGTGTGTCCGTTTCCGGCGCCTTTTGCGGTGTCACCCCAACTTTATCGTGCTTCTTGGCCTGCAAGAACTGACACACCGGCCAGACGGCCAGGCACGGCAGTATGCGGGGGCAAAGACATCCAGCCAATAATCTCAGACGCAATTATGTTCACTCGAGCAGCACGCTTACCATTTCAACACCAACATCAATCAACTCATTTCACCTCTGGTCGTAGAGCTTCATTATCGGATCTATTCTCCGTCTCCTCTTACGAAGGAACCTTTATCCAAGCATTCTAGTCAAACAATCCCACAAGCATATCCAACTGCTCAGTCGCCACATCCTCAAACGTCTCCCATGCTTCTCCTGCAAACTCTCCCACATCAACATCCTGCACCTTCACCACAGCTTTACCAACCTTATCAGCCACCTTCCCAAACCTAACAATGTTCTTCATATCCAGCAACTGCACATGTTTATGTTCGATCGGATGTGCGTGCTGCGCTTCCTGTTTGTGCCCCTGATGATGACCAGAATGTTCATGGCGCGGAGTGGAGACGTCGTGGGGGGAAGCGGTGTGGTCGACTTCGGGGTAGGCATCGCGGTGTGTATCGTAATTCTCGTGATGGTGCTCAATGTGCTGCTCATACACCAAGTGATCCGTTTGCGTGGCCGTTGATTCAATAACCGCCTTGCTTTCCTCTGCCGTTTGTGTCTCACTAGTGGCATAATATACTTGAAGTGACGGTAGTGGTTTATCCAGGCTCTGTTGGCTCAGCTGACTGCTGTGACTACCATGGCCTTGCTGACTCGGGGTATAAAGTGCAGAGACGGAAGTAATATCGACTATCCAGGGAGTTAGAACACAAGGGCGACCTAGGGATCCAGGGATCTATTAACCGAAAGCAGGAGTTGTCGCCGATCTCGAAAGACTTGGTCGAACAGCTGAGGTTGATTTGGTGGCGCTTTCCTGGACCTTTCTGCGTACGGCGCGCAACTCTTCTTCGACGCGGCGGCGTTCGGCTTGTTCGTACTAAAGGGTGTAAGTAAAGCTGTGGAATTAGAGAAAGGAGGCTCGCTCCGTTCGGCAACTTACCCTTAAAGCCTTGGCGTTCTCCGCTCTCGTGTCGCGCATCATCTTCTTAAACTCCATTTTGAGGACTGATGTCGAGGTACTGCGTTCACCCAAGCCCCTAACACTCTCCCTCGGACTTCCTGGGCCAGGTGAACCGATACCCAAGCTCTGAACCCTAGCTTCAGACATCTTGTTCTCAAGCTCTTCCCTCTCCGCACGCAGCCTATCGATCTCCTTCTCCATCCCCTCCCTTCCCTTCTCCCACTCCAGCGCCGCCTTAGTCATCCTTTCATAATCCTCAATTGTCTCCCCCAGTTCCCGCTTCAACTCCTCCACCTTCGCACCACCGCCCAACTTCGCAGCCTGGATCTCCTCCTGCAACTTAATATTACTCTGCAGCAAATCATCAATCTCCTTCTGCACAAGCGGATTCGCAGCAATATCAGCGGCACGCTCGGCTCTTGTGCCGTATGCGCCGTCGAGCTCCGCCTTGGCGATCGTGACTTCGGTTTGTAGCTGCACGAGCTGCATCGTCGTTTCTTCCAGCTCTGCCTCTTTGGACTTCAGTGCTTGCTGGAGCTTCTCGTTCTCTTGGGTTTTGCCAGAGATGACGGACTCCTTGCCGTGCATCAAGAGGGTGAGTTTTTCAACTTCGTCTTCGTTGACACCGTGGCTCTTTGTCATTTTCTCGAGCGCAGCTTCCTTTTCGTTCAGAGCGCGGTGCAGATTATCAACAGCTTGTTCGTGCTCTGCTAGGCTCTTGAGAAGCTCTTTAAGCATGCCTTCTTTCTCTTTGAGCTGTGTGATTTGGGCTTGGAGCTGTGCCTCGTTGTCCTTTGCTTCCTTGGCTGATTTCTGTGCTGCTTCGAGCTCGTTCATAAGGTAGTCAATGTGTGCGCCCGTTTGTGCCATTGCCGCAGTAGAGCCTTGGGTAGCTTTGTGTGCTCCTTCCAGTTCGTCTTCGAAACTCTTAATCTTCGTCTGCGCACCTTCGAGCGCCTGGCCAAGCTGGTTGATCATCTCCTCGTTCTGATCAAGCTTCTTCCTCGTCTCCTCAGTATCATTACCCTTACCATTCTTAACCTCCTTCAACTGCTCCTCAAGCGCCTGAATTTCCTCATCACGATCAAACAAGACATCTCTCAGCTCTGCAGCCTCCTCGTCCAGCTTCGTCTTATCCTCCAGCCATGCATCCGGACCAATCTTCGTCTTATTATACTTCTCCGTAATATTCTGCAATTCCAGCTGCAGCTCTTCAGCCTGCTCCTGTGCTCTACCCAACAGCGCCCGTGCAGCATCCAGCTCAGACTGCAACTCAGCCTGTTCCCTATCCCTCGTAGCATCCGTCTTATTATTCAGCTCCCTCTGCTGTTTAATTTGTCTCTGCAACACCTCTTTCTGATCCTTCAACCTCGTCGCCTCATTATACAGTCTCTGCACTTTAGCACTGAAAGCGGACACTGAAAACGGCTCCACAAAGTCGGCGTAGATATCCTCCTCCTCATCCGAGACGTCTTGGCCATTCTCAATCAATTGCTGGCGGCGCTTTGCCTTCCGCTGTTTCTCGTCTGCTTCGCCAGACTGAATAACATCCCACAGCCCCTCAAGCACAACCAGGATATTCGCCGGACTATCCGTCGGCACAAGATCCAGCGTCCTAGTCGACTTGGCCTGTATCAGCTCTGCCTTCATTGCTGCAGACTGCGACTGCGCTCGTTGTAACTCGTTCTCGACAGTATTGATGCTGGACTGGAAGTACAGAAGTTGAGCCTGCAGACTCTTACCGGTCATCTGTGGTGGCTCATCCATGTCTTTGCTGAATGGTAACAGTAAGTCTCGCACTTCGCAATTTAGATTGCCGATCTGGGCTTCCATATCTAGTTCGGATTGCACTTGTTTCTTTAGGGCTAGGTCTTGCTCTTCGTGGACTAGGTGGAGGGTTTGCTCTAGGTAGTCCAGTTGGGAATCTATATGTTTGCCGGCCTCAGAATCGTCGTCGGAAGCGCTTGGCGGACGATGATATGTCTCGTCTCTCTGTGGCGTGGCCTTGATAATGACTTGGCGGAGGCGATGGCTGAGGTCGTCGAGCTTAGCTTCCGTTGTCGCAATGACTTGCTTTGACTTCTCGGATTCCTCTTTCAACTTTTTGTACTCTTCACTATCTACACCCGAGTCTTTTTTCGGTGCATGCCTGTCCAACTCGAAACTTTCCAGTCCGTCAAACGTGCGGTAGAGATGCCTGTCATCGAATAGATCCTCATTAAGTTTGGGATCCCTATCCATGCTGTTCCTGGAGTTGCTGTACGTGTACATGCTCTCTGGGCTGCCCGGCATATTTTGCGAGTTAGTGTGCTTGTGTCCCTTCCTCGGCCCTTTATGAGTGAGCTGAAGCACACCGGCTGTGTGCTTCAGAAGCCGCATTTGAGGCCCCATAAGTCTCTTCTCAAGATTCCACAGTTCGGAGGCCAATTCCTCACACCTTCTCTCACTGTGTCTCCTCTCCTCTGCATGCTCAAGTTGCTGAGAGTGATGGCTTCCATGACTCAACCTCTGGATTCCATGCTTCTCCCCGTCATACAACTTCCCCATATTAATTGCCGCATCCCTATACTTCGACTGAATGGCGAGATTCTGCTGCGTGTGACGTCTCATCTGCTCCAAACTCCCGACCAAACTCTTCAACTCATCCACCTCCTCATGACTAAGCACCTCAAACCCCTCCGCATCCTCCAACGCAGTTTCAACAAGAAGGTGCATCTGAATCGAATCACTCATATCCAACAAGACACTCGAGTTCGTCCTCGCCGTATTTGCGGGATTAAACCTCGGGTGCTCCTCCGCAAAATTATTCTGTATATCTGCACGGTAGCTCTCCAACAAGCTCTTCGGGTTCGTGTACATTTCCGCCGTTTGCGCAGCCTGGGCATCAGCGACGGGGAAGGTGCCTATTGAGGAGGTGGAGCCGCTGCTAAGTATACGTCGTGCTTGGGGTGGGCTCTGTCCGTATTGTGACGGCGAAATCGGTGGTCGTGGCGGGCTATTCTGCTCCATGTAGAGTTCGTCGTGACTGCCGTAGCCCGGCGAAGGCTGCCTGCGCATAGTCGGCGGATTATTCATCGTTATTCATGTGCTCGTATGTATACTTGATGTTCGTTATGGCGGATTGTCGCAATCAGTTGGCGCAAACGTCTCGTCCTGGCCCCTATCTATCCATAAAGTCTGAGCCCACTGTACCTCTGGCTAATCCCCCCGCTCTCGGTTAGCGGTATCCCAAAATATGCTGCCCTCAGCTACTCAGGCGTCTCTCTCGTCGGAAGCTTCTCCGAAAAGGTTATATCCTTTTTTTTTGTCGTTATATGTGGCTGGCTGTGATCTTGTCGTAGCGCCGTCTTCTGTCAACCGCCAGCAGTCTTTCACTGATTCGGCGCTAGTCGTGTGCTTATAGCTCAACTGTGAAAGGTCCGCTTACTCCCGGGACAGTGTGGTCGAGCAACACAAGGGCACTCTATACTACAAGCTATCCAAAACAAGCGCGGTATATACGGAGAAATAATGGCTTCGTGGGGGGTGTCTGTCAGTCGCCGGTAGAACAAGGGTCAACAGATTGCCGCTACGCCAGAACAGGGGTAGCTGGAGCTGGGTGGGTTCTTGACAGCTTGCACGCGGAAGTTTTGTTCTTCCTTTCCAGACACCGGGAAGATGACTAAGCATAGCCGTCACATTTCACGGTACAGGGTACTGTTGCACTCTTCACTTTCGCAAGACTGGCTCGCCAAGGAAATATTTCCTATTTATTTGAGAATTACCGTTCTTCAACGCTGATTTTGGATGTACCGGGGTGGTAGACTCTGGAGGAACCCGAAATCTATCTAGCTGCATCATCAGGCCGCCAACAGGTGATCGGCCAAACCCTGATTCTGTTTGAAGGATGCAAGCATCCGCTGGTGAAGCAGGCTGGCTAGCTTGCTGGCGTGGGAATAGCAGCTAGTCGGTCAAATAATCCAAGGTGATTTACAGAATCCGAAGCGCTGGCAGCGCTGCATGAAGCAGTCTGCATCATGAAGGCTCGTAGCTCGAGCTTCGTGGGGCATGGAACCGGTTACTATCCCCAGTGTCTCAGACCTTTCAAGTTACAGTAGCAGAAACAGGATCGTTGAAAATGGCGCCGGTGCATGCGCCCAAGTGTTAAGTTGGAATGCGTGAAGTTATTGTGTCAATATCGAGGTTGTCAGTCACAATGCGACGAATATGTGAAGATTGTGGGTGAGTACGTGGAAGGTGTCACGGCCGCATAATTGAGGGATGCAGTAATATGGTAGATCATTTCGATAAGCTTATTCTTGTCACGGACGCTGATACTCGGCCAGTGGTGTTGTCGAATGCAGAGTTGCATCCCGAACCATCGAGCTTCCGCATTCTTGGAAAGATATTCCCTTGTGTCTGGTATTCCCGCGATTTGCCGGGTCAGCATTCAGATATGATGGAGAGAGGAGAGACCAGCGTGCTGTGTCAATGAGAGTAACATGAGACATGTATCAGAAGACGTAATTTCCATATGCAGCTCTAGATCTGGAGTCGGCAAAAAACAAGTTGGAGCGCCGTAACTCAGAGCTGCGGTCCGTCGAAAGTCTCGCGCCTAAGACGCATGTACCACGAAGTCTTATGAGGAAAGACGATCTGCTTTTCGCGGGCAAAGCCAGCGTTTTGCAGGTGCTCAACGAACCTGTCGTAATATCAGCCTTCTCCCAAAATCAGGCAACATTTTGTCACGTACCTCTCGTTGTCAATTCTAGGCTCCAGGACCACAGACTCGGTCCTAATGTCGGACACCAGGCAGTAGTGAGCTAATGCAGTGATCCACCTGCGCAATCTATGGGCGCCTCTAAACTCCTGCTCACCCACCAACACGTGGAAGCCTCTATCCCAATCCCTAACCTCACCAGCACTCAAAAGACTTCCCAAAATGTCCTCCTTAACCCAATAAACCTCCACATACCCAAATGGCTTCCCATCCCAACATCCAATAGCAGGGAATGAATGCTTCGCCTCGAGGTTGCCGCGCAAGAATTTCTCCTGCACTTCAATAGGACCAGCACAGCCCCAGAACTTGATTACACGAGGATCATTCATCCACTTGTGGAGGAGCTGTAGATCCGTCATGTTTCCTGTGTCCGTCTGGCCTTCCGAGGTTGGAGTTGCAGCCGCAGGCGCCATGCCGACGCTGGCAAAGTTGGCGGACAGGTCAGCATGCACTTCCGTGCCGGCAGATACTGGACCATTGTACGCAACTGGTTTGTCGCTGAGACTGGCCACACGGAAGCTGAGGTGTTGGCCCACGCTCGGAATATATCTGGTGTAGAATGTCTCGCCCTGCTGTGGAGGTTTCGGCCTGATTGGGTGACGAACGCCACTGGTGTGAATGTATTGGAGTGGTGGTGGTGGATAATAGGTTGGGAGATGGCTGCCAGAGGCAAAAGGGCCTGGTGCATGGGTGGCTGGGGTCTGTCTGTCGTGTTCGACAGCGGCGTCATTCGAGGTATGGAGTGGCGAGGTAGGACGGCTTCCGCATGGTGATCCCGGAATGGACAGAGTATTCTTTGTGGTTGGCGAAAGAGTGAAGAGGAAAACTCTGGCAGACAACTGCCAGAAGGCGCGGCGGGAAGCGAACATCTCGGCCCATCCGTCAACGCCATCAGCATTCGTGCCACATGCGGATTGCTCCGAATATATCAGGCCCATACGCTCGAGCTTAGGCAGAAGGTTCTTGCCACGGAAGACACCCTCTCTCTTGACGTTGATGCGCCAATCACCCTTCGGCTTGCCGGCATCTGGCGTATTCTTCGAGGCCTCAGTGGTAATGAATGGAGATGGCTCCGGCTGATGAAAGTACCAGTACAGAGTCGCCCAAAGCATCATGGCAATCTGTCTAGTTGGACTTGCTGGAACCTTGAAGTCGTTGGTATTTGGAAAGGAGATCGAGCTGATAAATAGGCAGTCATTCTGAAGACACGGCTTAGTGTAACGATGGATGCGGAGCTTCTTAGAAGTCGGCTGCAGGCTGGTAGAATCAGTTTCGTCCTGTTGTTCCGGCGCAGCATCAACATATTCTTCCGACTGAAGGGTTACAGTCCAACCAGTCGGGAAAGCAGCGGCATTGTGAAGGTTCTGTTCATCTGGCTTGAAGAACAGGCCCCCGAAGACAGGCTTCACAGTCAAGCTTTGGCCGTTTGGCAAGTGGACGGTCTCGTGTGAAGACATGTCGGCTTATATTTTGAGCTTCGCTACTCCAGGAGATCGGTGGTAATGCTTCTTGAACTTTGGAAGAGAGAACAAGAGAAGGTTTTATTGCCTTGGAGTCACGATGTCTAAGCCGACCCGCAGTAGCTGTTGTTTTGATTGTTCGGCAGTCCTCGCAGCTGGAATTGTCCAGTCAGGATTGCGTCTGGTGTTGTAGCAGACCCCGCCGTTTATATGGAGCTGTGGGAAGCTTGGCTCCGCCGCGATGATCTGATTAGATGAAGAGATTTCAGCTCATCTGCCGTGCCGCGAATGCGCACTCCCGCCGTCAGTGATGACTTTCGCCATAAACCAAATAACGACTTTAATCCTGAGTATATTGCTATCATGATGTTTCCAATATTTCTAGAGAATTTCCTGAGGCTGACTGCCATGATGGGGAGACTTTGATACGGAGACGACCCGAGGGTAGGCGACCCCTCACGTGATAAACGCCGATTGCACGAACCGCGGACCGCGTGGCAGCCTGGAGCACCGCGACCACCACGATCATTCGCTTTCGTCTATACGCTATGCGCTTTCTCATCAATGAACATCACTTCATACTTGAATCATAAGAAACTTGACTGTAAACCCCCTCATTCTAACGCTCAATCGATTGAATCTGGCCAACTATAACTCTTTGCAGATTTGACTCGCGACACATCCATCAATCTACTCATCTACATTCCATACTACACGACAGCTTCCAATACTCCCGTCTCAGCCATTTTATACTAGAAGACGCCTTCCGAGACCTTCCCCACAGCCATTCCATATCCTAGGACAGCTAGTCCACACTCTCATCCTAACCATTCAGTACCTAAACACGCCTTTTAACACTCTTCTCTCGGCCATTCCATATCTTCAGACGAATTTCAGCCCCTCCCTCCCAGACATTCAATACGTCGAGACCTGCAACACCTCCCTCTCGGCTATCCCAACTCAAGACGGCTTTCAACACATTCCTTCTACTCAATCTATACGTCGAGACAGCTTTCGCCATCTCCCCTTCATTCAGTCCAGAACACAAGACTGCTTCCTCCATTTTCCTTCCAGTGTCCAGAGATCAAGACGGCTTTCGCCAGCGTCTTTTCACTGAATCCATACTTTGAGACGGCTTTTGCCAGGATTTTCTATAACAGTCTATACAGTACAACAAGACCAATGACAGATTTTACGGCACCAAGATGCCATCGGCATTTTGTTTTACTCCAACCGCCTTCAAACTCAAAATGCCACAACTTACACAAATCTCGCATATGCAATATCTGAATTAGTTTTCAACTTAGCATCCTAATCACAGCCATCACAGTAATACCACACGCACCCAATTACGCCGTCTTGACATTCATTGCACCCAGTCATGCCAGAACCATCTAGGATATTTCGCCAACTAAGGTTGTCCTGGAAAGCCCTGGAAAGTTTTGGAAGTTTCCACAGCATCCCTTCGGTACTTTCCAGTTCTTTGGGCGTTCTGTTTGTGTTTGATGAGCATAAAAGACCAATTTACAATAAAGAAAAAGGCATGAAAATTTTCTGAAGAAATGGGGTATTCCTTTATAGTCCCTGTTACATGTAGGAAAATGGTGATGGGCTATTAAAACACTTCCTTTAGAACAAGTATGCTATATCGTCTTTCTTTCCAGATGATCAAGCAAGTAATAACATTTAATTATATCATCAATTTTTTTTTCCCTCACGAGCCATTTGTGACGGCCTGTCTGTGATACAGGGTCAATATACTTTAGCCTGGAGATGTAAGATCTCCAGGCAAGCCTCTATATGTTACTTTAGGGCCTTTTATTGTCCTTTCCCTGACCAGGCTCAGTTCCTTCCAGGCTCTCACTTGAAGCTCATGGCAGCTTTCACAGTTCAAGCACGGTCCCGCTTCCTAAAAATCTGGCAAGGTTCCTTCTACAAGGACTGGGACGTTGCTATGTCCAACTCTGACATCTAGGACATCCTGCTTACAAATACCAACTTGGAAATTTTCTCCACATTCCACTACATCTCACTACATTATACCTGTTCCTGTTAAAGGGTGATACTTGTTGACAGTGTTGATGGGTAAAGCCTGCTGACCAAAGCGGCGGCGGTAACTGCGTCGAGGTCTTCTGAGAGTCCAACGAAGGAAGTTGAGAAGGCAGTATCAATGAAGTAATATTGAACTTTGTCTGAATGTCTGTCTAAAGGAAGGCTATCTAGTGAGAGGGGAGCGAGCTCTTATAGCTCGCTCAGTTGTCAGGCAGCCATGCGGTTGCCTGAACAACACAAAGGACTAGATGCATAGAGGTACG
>RCNJ01000147.1_pt1 | contig 56433 bp, 48 predicted proteins | sample 2041171 | NCBI WGS metagenome assembly RCNJ01 (sample SAMN09708213, study PRJNA481090) | feces metagenome | biome: feces | host: Pygoscelis adeliae | place: Antarctica: Rookery Lake | collected 2010-03-01 | reverse complement strand
GGACGCTTTCCACAATTTTTTGAGAAGACAAGTTAACCCGCTGACTGCGGCCATCAATCCCACGGAATGCCCCAAGGACATCTAACTCGGGCAGAGCAGATTTGTAATGTCAGTCGAATGTTGTTAAACGCTCGCCCCACCCAATTGCCTGATTCCGTGCGTTAGTACTGGGTATGGTGCCGGAGACCCCTCTCTGGATCGTAATAAACCCCAAATGATTTCAGTCTTATGATTGAGCGATATTTTTTAACCAGCCACTAAAATGTCCCGCTGGCCATGCTGGTTTTTCAATCTCCGCCATGTTTGAACATTGTCTGAAAACAAGGTATTCTGGACCAAATTTCAAAGGGATATTTGCCAGCAATTCTTATAGTAGCAGCTTCTAGTTCATAACATATTCTAGGGTCAAATCGCCGTCGACAACGACTACGCGTAGAAAGATAATTACTGCATTCCAGTGGACATCCGTGTGCCAGTACAAAGTAGCGTACTTAATCCTGCCGTTGTCTACGTTGCCTTTTAAACAGCTCAACAATTTTGAGTACCAGATAATAATTTCCTGTCTTTTGCGTTGTGTATCCTTGAAAGTTTGCAGCCCTAGCCAACATCAGTTATGAGCACTCTCGTGTTGAAGGACGCTCACCATACTTTAACACCATACTTTATACTTGAGGCTTTTGTTAGATCCCGCATGTCCAGTACCTTCTATAAAGTCCTTTACCCTGGCACCAGCGCTTGCGTACACAATGAAAGCAAGCCCAGTCTGTACCTGGATACGTTTGTGACGGACCTGGATAGTGTCTTTACACCAGAGGTACTGAACGGAGATATCGAGACAGGTTTATGTGGCAATCAGTTTTCCTTTGAACCATGCAAGAGTCTGAGTTGTTCTGTCTGCCACGCTGTTTCTCACACTACCCCGACTAACCTACTAATGACACAAATTGTGCGAATAGGTTAAGGCGGGATAGCTGGGCGACACCAGACTTGGCAACGAAAGTACCATGTCGGGCCATGCTGCACCGTTTCAATTCGGACCATTTGACCGATTTGGCCGCTGCTAGCCTCCCTTGTCTCTTAGCATGGAGCTAACTCTCTCTGTGGAGATGTGGAGATGTGGGGAGTGGTCCACAAAAAAAGCCCTTATCTCCCAGGAACATACGGCATACATAACTCCACAACCACACGTCCTATTACAATTCTGAGGAACGTTTTCGAACCGAGACGGTGCTGAGCATTGTATCCTCTTCATTGCGACGGCTTGACCCCATTTGACCATCCCCACTGGTACCCGAACGAAGTGCCCAGAGGCAGCCCAATGGCGTTGAAATTGCGCCGCAGAGTTGAAGCGTCAGCATGCTATCTAAGCGTGCTATTGATACGTGCTAGAATTTTTGGTTTTTTGGCAGAAGTTTAAGGATATTGTTGTTTCAATTTGTTGTTTCAATTAGAAGTGCTTTATGAACTGTCACAAACAGGTTTCAGCTCGTGCATCTACCCTGCAACCTAAGCTACTTTCTCCATGAATTTGGAAGACAAAAGAGCTGGCTCTTCCGGTCTTCTGCCCTCAAATCCAGATCCCACAGAGATCTCAAGATTTCCTGGTCATCTATGAAACTACCTCGCATGTCCTTGTCGTATACAAGACAGAGTGAGGATTTCAACCGCGAAAGATTGCGCACAACGATTCCAGAGTAGGAGTTCTTTCGCGAGATTTCCTCACCCCATTAAGATGCTATTGTGTAGATCCGGCGCTCAGGTTGATACGAGGTGAAAGTCTTTCCTGATAGTATGATTTCCTACTCTTGCGGATTGTTCGTCCCCATGATGTTTGTGCGAACGAGAAGTGGGCGAGCTTTGTTTGAGTTTGGCGAGGTTGAACTTGCACAAGACAGAGGCTGCTATTGTGGTCATACCTTCCTCTCAAAACTCGACTGTTCGACCTACCTACATCCCTGAATTCTAAGATAACTCTTCCTCATAACTCCACAAAGATAAACAGACTACTATTAACCTTCGGTGTCGGCGTGCACCGCGGCGCAACGCAACGGCAGAGATGCTGCAGATGAGGAGGGGATTGGAATATTAAGTCTATTTCGTGTCTATCAATGTCGAGCATTGTGTACAATGTCGTTACCGTTCCAACTCCAGCGCATTCCTTCTTCTTGCGCGGCTCACTCATTTTGTCAATCCCTGGCCAGGCACAAAGGCACGTACATCGGCTTTAAAACCCGCTGGCCTGAATTCCGGGACATCGGGCTTCAGCGCAGGTGCAGCCGCTTTCGGCGCAGCTGCTGAGCTAGTCGCAATCAGTGGATGCGGAGTTGAAGATTTCTGGCGAGGCCGGAGTTCGGTGGCAAAAGGGGCGTCGCGAGAAATCGATGCCGTGCAACCTCCACGAACACGGGGTTTACGACCTCCACGACCTGCGTGGGGGTCGTCTCGTGGCGGCCTGGTGTCATTAACTTCGGTAGAGGCCTTTCGATTCGGAGGTTGTCTGTGTGCTCGAGATGGTTTCGGGTCACTCGTCTTCCCATCCTTCAAGCTCTCCGCCTCATGGGCGTCTGGTCTCCTGGTCTTCGACTCTCTCGACTTCACATCTTTCGAAGCTTCAGCATCCTGAGCAGACGGCCCTCCCTCGTCCCTCTTACTCTCGCCGCGCTCCTTCTTCACATTATTCTTCCCACCCTTCTTCCCCTCCTTCTTACCCCTACCAGTAAACTTCGCAATATGCGCCTCCTCTTCCTCCTTCAACTTCTTCGCTTCATTATCCCACCACTCCTGAAACCTCTGCTCCTCCTGAATCTCCGCCAGAGATCTCTTTCCCGCCTCCCTCAGCACCTGCGCCTCCCACCTCTGCTGATCAATAATCTCCTGCATACTCAGCTGCAGCGCCGCTTCCGGCCCCTTCCCGTCCCTAATAAGCTTATCATAGATATCCGACTCATCCCTCGTATCATACACCTTCGAGACAGGAATCACAGGTTTCGAATCCTGCGATATCGCGAATCCTCTTGAGTTGGCAGGTGTGGGTGGAGCCGGACTCGACGACTTCTGTCCACTAAACCTCGTATCCGGGCTCCCAGTCCTCCGTGGAATACTCGCAGCTTTCGTCTTCGCCATATCCTTATTCAACGCGTCTATCTCCCCTCCCGCAGCACTCGGCATGACGATCGCCTTCCCCACATCAGCAAGCTTAACCTTCTCACCCTTGCTCACCTGCCACGGGCCCTCAGCCTTTTTCTCCTCTTTCTCCGCCATCTTCGCTGCTTCCGCAGCATTTTTTTCTGCTTCCGCCCTCTCGAGCGCTAGGCGCTTACGCTCTTTCTGGCTCATCTTAGGCATGGCGGTACGTGCGATGGCTTCCGCTGCTGCGGTGGCGCGCTGGGCGTGGATCTCCATTGAGAGGGACGATGTATGGTCGGAGAGAGCGGGTTGTGGGATGCGGGGGGTGGAGAGCTCGGCGGAAAAAATATCTTTCATATCCACCTTTAGACTCTGCTGGACGGGACTGCTCCAGACCTTCGGGGAGGCACTAGCCGGCGTGCCGAGCGGTGAGGGCACAGGCTGATGTTGTGTGTCTTCGTCAAGAGGACCTTTGCCTTTGCCCAGCCTGCGGAGCGTGCGTTGACTAAGACGAGGTGTGAGGGTAGGTTTGAAAGGTATCGCATCGCCGTATTTAACTCTTGCGAATGGCGAAGCGGTGTATACCGTCTTACTATCATCAGCGTCCATATCGAACATCATCGGCCCACTCGAACTGCTCGGCCTCTCCGCTGCCGGTTTCGACGGTGTGAATGTTGCTTCAAGGCTTCCCCTACGGAAGTTATGATTGTTCCTCTCCGCCTTGAGCTGCGCCCTAAAATCCATGTCGCGTAGAAGCCTTTCCCGGTCCTCAGCAATCTCACCTTCAGACTCAGGATAAGTATACATCAACCGCTGCAATTGCACATTCGTAAATGTATACGGCAAACACTCGATCTGCAGTCTCTGACACTCAGCATCGACATCCATCAAAATATCCTCATCCAGATCATCCAACCCATGTGTATCAAGTATACTCTCCAGCTGCAGCGCCACGTACTCTAGCCCTTTGTCCTTAAACCCTTTGATCGCTAACGGCTCAACTTCGTTGAGAAGGTATGCGATGTTGCGTGTGTTAACGAATCTGCCAAGCACACTCTGACATATCTGTCCCAGACGATCAAGCATTAACTCATCAGCGACATTGAGGACGTCCATGATTACATGGCTGAACTCGTCCAGGTCGGCAGCGACGACGGAATCAAACATCTCAGCACCACAGTCAGAGTAAAGGTACTGCAGGACATAGGTGAAGATATGAGGCTTAACATGTGTCAAATCGACTCTCACGACATCGCTCTCCTGCCGACGTACATGGAGCCATTGACCGCCTGACCTTCCACCGAATAACTGCTCGAAGAAGGGACAGCGGACTCTCATCAGACTGGAGTAGACCGTTATCTCATCGCCATCAAGCTCAGCCATAGCGTCTCCGCAGTCGAGGAAGTGCGGATCGCGGACTGCTACCTGATAATCCAGAGGCATGATCTTTGGCACACTCGACTGAATGCGCGCGGCATGTTCGAGAGTCTTCATCTCGAGCTTGCGGGCGAGTGTCATGACCTCAACCCGTGCATTCTTCCACGTCTTGGCCTGCACCGGTGAAGCATTAAGCCATGCGCAGTTCCACGTCTCCATTATGGAGTCAGTGTATGCGTACATAGCGAGGTTATAAAGTGCCTCCACCTCAACATCATGGAATACAACCTTGATAGTGGACCCGTCACGGGTGATGGTGAGGAGATCAGGAATTGTAAATCCACAACCATTTATGGCTTGGAAGATGCTTTCCCTGAGCACTAGCGATCTGGCGCCGAGGACGAAAGCATGGACTGGAATCTCGACTTCTGAGGTATTGGTTCCGAGTCTGACGTCATACTCGGGTCCGTAAGTGTTTCTTGCGATGTGCTTGGAAATGATCTCTGCCGTGTTGTGGTTTTTCTCCATCTTGTCAACGGGACTATCATAGATGTCTGCGCCCGTGCTTCTGCCCCTCTTCCAAGAGTAAAGCTCCCAGGCCTTAGGACTCAGAAAGTCGTCGTCAATGTTTTGCAAGGCGAACAATTTCGAGATGTCCTGTCTGAGAGTCGATGGTCCAATCTCGATCTTGAGCGGAGTATCTTCGTCATTTTGGATAGCAGCGAAGCCACCATAAGCATTCGCCCTAACAGCAACAACGCTTGTGAGACCTGGTACACGCTGCCACTGAAAATCCTTGCTCTTCGCCTCAGCATCCTTAACTCCCGGCCTCAGCGTTCTGCGCCAAACAGCACCGGCCTTGGTACAAAGGATAATGCTTCCATTTTCGCCCACACCAACGGAGCGGACACCATCCCAGTTCCCTTTTCTCAGGGACCAGACTTTTTGCGGAAGAGTTAGAGAGGCATTCTTTATCTTCTTCGGCGCCGTGGTGGACGAGCTAGACGTCGTATCCGATTTTGACGCTACCGATAGTGTATACAAATCTCCCTCAACACTTATCGCCGCAATCGTATCAGCTCCCGCCGCGACCTTAGCAATACTCGCCGGCCTACTATCCACAAGCGTATTCGCCTGTCCCCTCAACTGTGACCTACAATCGACCTTGGGAAACTTGACCCTGTTATACCCATAATTGGTAAACACGACCACCGAATAATTCGCAAGCAGGACAATGGTAGCTTTGTTGATAGCGGCCACATCCACGATCTCGGAATCGAAAAGCGAGGCGCCCACACGACGGGGAATAGGTTGTGCTTCGAGGGAGCGTGAGTCTGCGTCCATGATGCCTAGCTGGCCTTCGTTTTTGCCCCATGTGTATAGTGCTGTTGAGGTGTAAGCCACGGAATGGATAGCTGAGGCTGCAACGCCGATCGCGGTCTCGTTCTTCAGTGGCCCAAAAATTTGGGCGGGTATACTATTAACCGGTTCCTGGTTGTTCTTTGGCGCAGGCAGCGAGTATCCAAGGACACCGTATGTATTTGTTCCCCAAGATGCGATACCGCCTCCGTCAATGATTGCCAGTGTGTGGTTTAGACCAAGTGCTACGGTGTTGACGTGCTTGCCGTGCAATGCTCCGCCTTCAACACATTCGTAACCGAACCTCGCCCTTTCGTCGCCTGTGCCCAGACGACCACCGACCCCGAATCCACACATATGGAGGTTTGATTCGGGGTCAGTAGTGAGGATCGCGCTATGAAGCTTCGAGAGCTGTGCATCCTGAACCACAATCGATTTATTCCTAATCAACGCCGGCAAATCGCTCAAGAACGTCGGCTCTGCTTCCTCTTCTACCGGCGATCGGTCGAAGTATGCGTGGTCCTTCTTATACTCATGATATAACCTCCATATCAATCTCTCCGGGCGCTTAAGCTGTATCCGCTCGGGATACGCACGATCGCTGTCATCTCCGAAGCCCAGCGTTAGATTCTTATTTGATCCGAACGCAAAGAGCTCATCGCCTTCCGCGAACCGCTCTTCCTGCCAAAGCTTATTCTTCAGCGCCTGCCTCCTCCTCTGACTCCGTTGTACGGCTTCGAAATCCATGTCGTACATATCCTCAATATCACTTCCTCCCACGTAAGTCTTCGCCAAGTCTGCGCCATCATCTTCATGGCTCCGTCGTGAAATCGTAGACTTATAAACATCCCACGGCCCATTCCCTTCAAGATCTTTCATCTTGCTCAGCCTTATCTTATTCTTAAAAGCGCTGCGACCGCCCGACTGACAAATATCCTTCGCCTCCCTCTGCAAAATCTCCTTCGCTACCGACGCATTCCCAAAATACAACGCCCTGTGCAAACATGTCCACCCATCCGTATCCGTCACATACAGATCAATCCCCTGAAACTCCAGCAGCGCCCTCGCCATCTCCAGTTTATTGGGCGCATGGCTACACACTGCCCTCTGCAAGATCGTCAAACCGTCCAAGTCTCTCGCGTTGACGTCTCCCTTCCTCAGGGCGCCGGAAAGGCCTTGTGTCGAGCCTTTTCTGTTCTTGGTGGCGAATGGTTTCTTGTTTGAGAGGGCAGTGCCGGACGAGAGGCCGAGGAGACTCCTGAACTTTGGGACGTCATTTGTGTGGTAGGCGCGCCAGAGGAGGTTACTCATTGTTTCCGCTTCTGGGTAATATGGTGGAAAACTGGTTGATAGTGTGTGGTCTTCGCCGTAACTCGCGACCTCGCTGTGACCTTCCTTGGTGGACACGGTTTGTGTAAAGGCTGCGAAACGGCTAGTAACCAATTGACTTGGTACGAAGCTCGGAATATGGTGTATAAAACAAAAGTGACTAGTACTGCAGAATCTGCTAACATACCAATTCGTGAGTAGTCTCGTAGATGTAACTTGGTGACTCGTCCGGCGAGGCTGTGGGCGGCGATAGCTGCCAATTACTTCTCAACCTGTATAAGCAGCCGTTGAGTATCGACCTGAAGTACTGTGATAACCTTTGTCGCGCAAACTATGCGATCAATTATCTGCCAACACAGAATAAACGAGTGTAGTTGTCTTCCGTGGCAAGTCGGGGAATTGGACGGGCAAAGTGTCACTTCACTTATCGATGCTCCACAAGGCTGTCAACCATGGGAAAGCAGCCCCTGACCAATGACAGCTCAACTCTTCGAGTCGTGGCGAGCTCAACGGGTGTGTGAACTCCGACCGAGGCACAACTTACCTCACCTACTCACATCATAAGTTAAATACCTCATCACTCTCCCATAATAAGCGCAATGAAGCGCAGCTAAGCGCGGCATACATTCATATCATTGTATTCCCTAGCTTGACTAGCCTAATAACGCAAGATCCATGGATTATGCAACAGCTAGCCATATTCAAGCTCCTAGCTCAAAATAAACCTCAAGTAAACAAGCAAACGATCGCCAGTGGCACCTCCTAATTAACTCCGATCCATATACGCGCCCATATGGCCGTGGTATCATTAAGTAAGCCGGCCCCCTAGCAAATGAAACGTGAAAGCAATCCTTTGTACACATCCTCCATCTCCATCTTCGACTTCACACTTGAAGCCTTAAATGAATCCTCCCCTCAAATCATATAACTCAAATCATGTATGTGTGTCCGGTCTAAACTCCCAGATCACCTTCCATGAGCTTTCTTTCAAACCATATCATGTTTAGTCTAACTCCCAGATCATGCTTTCAAGCTGAACAGATGACGAGACCGTGCTGAAACGGCGCCACTATCTAGCTCGAGTATAATCGTGTTTTGCACAAGCGAACACTTTACCTGTTCGCCTGTCCACCATCGCCATTGGTACCAAGGCCTGGAAGCTGCTGCTGCTGAACTTGCTGAGCTTGCGGAGTGGCATAATCGGCCTGGCCAGGTTGGTATCCATTGGGTGGCTGACCCGGCTGGACCTGCTGCTGTGGTGGTTGAGCCTGGGCCTTATCCTGGCCTCCGTCACCACCCGTGTACTGCTGTTGTGGCGGCACCGGTGCATGCGTATGCGTAATCGGCAATCCCCCTCTATGTTCCTGACTCCCACCCGGCTGCCTCATCTCCAACTCCTGCGAAAAGATCTGAATATTCTCCCTCGACGCCGGGTTGACGAGGAACACATCCCTGATAACCCACCACTCCTTCTCCACCATCTTATGCGCTTGCGTCATGAGGAAGTTGGCAACCTCACAAGACGTCAGCTCCTCGCCCAACACGCGCTTTGCTACTTCGCGGCCCTCAGTAAAGGAGGCTGGGCGGGATGTGGACGCGTTGAGTGGGATGGGGATTGGGTTTGGGTCTGGGATGTTTGTGCGGTTTGGTGGCATGCCTTGTGACGGGTTGCGTGGGTCGTAGCCGCCGGTGGAAGCCTGCTGTTGCTGGCCGTTGTAGTATGCTTCCTGCAGTTGGGCTAGTGTCTGGGCACCCTGAGGTCCTTGGCCAACCAATGGGCTCATGGCTGCGTTCTGGCCACTGATGCTCAAGGTTCTGTTGGTTGGAGACTCGGTACCATTTCCATTGTTCGTGTTGACGTGGCGGATGACGAGGGCGACGAGGAGCATTGGCTCATCGCGCTGTTTTGGAACGTCGTGGTTGGCGATGTTCTGGAGGAACTCTGGCAACGCGCCGTTGATTCCATCAACGTTCGTTGGTGCAACTGGGATCAGATAGGTGTCGCGAACATTAGCAGTCGACTCCTTGGTTCCCAAAACACCGTACTTGTTCTTGTTGGTGAAATGCTGGTACAGGTGCTTATACTGCTCCGCAGCATCTCCATCGCCAACCGGGCTGAGCATGACGACAGAGATATCGACAGACTGAGAATAGCGAAGGGAGCAGAGATACTCCTCTGCCCTAAATGGGTCGATGCGTCCAGCGACATTGAGGTTATCCTCAAGGAGGTTCGCCCACGACTGACCGAACTTGGCCAAGTTGGCGCCTCCGACGTGGCGGGCCACGCATAGGAAGTCGGCAATGGAGGTCATGATCATCTTTCCGCGCCAAACAATAGAAGAATCCTCGGTATACTCAGGTGGTTCGTACTCTGCCTCCTCTGGCTGTGGAGATCCGGTGTCATTAAGAAGTCTGTCGACATCTGCGTCCTGAACGTTCTGTTGTGGCTGTTGTGGGACCGGGAGGCTTGGCTTGCGTGGCTTGGCGGAGTTTGGTGTCTCGATTTTGGAGTAGACGCTGTTGATGTCGAAGTTATCTGCAGCCATTGATGGACGACGGTTGGTATCGACGGACAATCCCTGTGGGTTTGCGTGCTTGCGGATGTTGTTTGCATTTGGGTCAACGTCCATTGGGTCGCCATTGTGCGAATCGTTTCCCTCACCCGGAGTATTCTCGCGAGATCTGGCTCCGAGGCCGTGGTTTGGGTCGAGGATGCTGCGACGGCGCTGTGCTGGGAGATCCTCATCTCTTGGCGCGTTATCGTAGTCGTTCTCCACGACCTCGTCACCCTTATGAGTGCGTCTGATCCGTGGTCCATCATCATTGACGAGGGTCATCTGCTTCTCGGCTCTGTCGATCATCTCCTGGTCTTGTTGCTGTCTTTGCTTCGATTTCATTTTGGCGATAGGCATGACGGCCAAATCTCTTGTTGTCATGGAACCCTGAATAAGTCCATGCACGAGCTCGAGATTTGTCTTGACATTGTTGAAGATGGCGCGAGCTTGTTCAGCATAGCCCTGGTTGCTCATTGCACTATCGGTCAAGTGTTGCTCGATCTCGACGGCGAATTTGACTCCTCCCCTCTGCTGCTCGTCTGCGTCGGTAATAGCTCCAGCGACTCCTATTTTGCTGATCTCCTTCATTGCGTAGACGATGTTCCTGACAAAGCTTTGGACTAACTTAGCCTTTTCAGAGTCCAGATGACTGGTAGCAGCCTTGAGCTCCGGCGAAAACGGCTTTGCCCAAGGATTAAACGTGTAGGGTGATGGAGACTCTGAAGCGTCAAACTCTGTAGAAACCTTGCGAGTTTTGTTGGTGCCAGTCTGGGCGTCATGCGACTCCTCGCGTGTCTTCCTCTTCGTGCTTCCCGCGCGACTGACAGACTCCTTCGCACCGCTGTCAGCTGGAGCTGGAGCTGGGGTGCCCATCTTGACGTTCTGTGGTGTGGCAGCACGGTCCTGTGTTTTTCTTCTTCCCTTCTTGCCCTTCTTGGCCTTGGCAATCTCCTCTTGCTCTTTGGCATAAGCAGCCTTCCTCGTCTCCCAGATCTTGTCGCCTCTCTGCAATGCGTCGACTGTCTCCTGGTGGAGGTCTGGTCTGCACTCCTCGCAGAAATAGTTCATCTTATCCAGAACCTTCTGGTCCGTTGGCTGGCCCATGCACACGTTGTGCTGCCACGCGTTGCACTTCTCGCACGCGATCCACATTTCGTCGTCGTCGTCATTTTGCTGGGTAACGCCGCAAATGCAACGGATGACATCATTGCTCCCATCGTTGTCTTCGGCGGCAGACACCTCTTGCGAAGCCGCCTTAGCCTTAGTCGTGCCCTTCTTATTGCTTCCGCCGCGTTTCTTGGCTGGCTCTGCTGGTTGGTCCAGAAGGTCGAGCTTCGTATTTTGGCCTTTCGTGGCACGCACGGATCTGCGTGGTTCTTCTGTGGGGTCAACGTTAGCAATGTCCATGGTCAAGGCGTCGAGTCTTTTCTTCCAGCCCATAACGGGTTTCTGAGCCGTTCGAAACGCATGAGAAAGGGACTTCGTCGCGCAGAGATATCAGGTGTACTTACCAGACATTGTGTATGATGTGTTGCTCAGCCACAATTAAACAACAAGCATGTAATGGTTCGCGCAATGCGATTTCCAATGTACGGGTTGTGGACAGTCACCGCGATATTTAAGCGCGTATCTAATCTACTGTGCAAGCTACCTGTGCAATGAATTTTCAAGGCAAAGAAGCGAGATTCTTAGATGTGACGCCCTTTGATGTTAGGCCTCACAACGGCGTTGTGGTGGCGTATGAAACACCGGCGCGTTTGCCTGTCGAGGTCGCGACCGAGCGAGGATTGGAAGCGCGCAAGATTGCGCGATCTGGTTGTAGATAGTGAGTTCGTTAGTGCAATTTCCCAATCCAGCAAAATGTTGTTGTCGAAGTCGGGCACTTTGATTGGAGGAAGCTCAACGTCGTTCTTGATGGTATGATCGCTCTTTGTTGAGGATTGTTCGTCGCGGTGATGTCGTCGCGAAAGAGGAGAAGCGATTGAGCTTTGTTTAAGCTCGGCGAGGCAGAGCCTGCACGTGACACATCCAGCTATCGTGGCCATAGCTCTATCTCAATCGCCGATTTGCCGACCATGCTACTCCTGCGAGGCTGAAGATAGTTGAAGCTGGATAATTCCACCAAGGTAAACAAACCACTTTCAACCTTCACATACACTACACTACACTACACTACACCACACTACACTACACTACACCACACTACAGTACACAACACTACACTATACCATACGACAACGCAACAAGACACGAAATAAAAACAAGGTCAGCTTGCACGATGGCTGATGTTAGAGCTTTACTTAAGAACGAGCGCAACGCCCGACGCATACAACACCCTCATGCAACTTATTCCACCACCGGCGTTCTCATCTGCCTCGTCTGCAACATTCATCTAAAATCTGAATCTCTCTGGCCACTGCACCAACGCTCCTCAAACCACGTCAAGAAATTACAAGCTTCCCAAAATCCTGCTTCGACTTCAACGCCAGCACCAGCACCAACACCAGATCTCTCAGCAATAGCAAGAGGCGAAACACCACTTTCACCCAGCAAGAAGAGGAAAGCGAGCAGAGACGACGATGGCGATAATGCCGAACCACAACGCAAACGCACACAATCACATGCTCAACCAATGCCAGGTTTCTTGCCGACTGGGTTCTTCGATAATGGCACCGCTCCATCTCAAACTGAGGAGTCATTCATAGCTGCACAAAATAGTCCAAAGAAAACCACACCCTCTATGTCACAAGGCGAATTTACACTCGCTTCTCGTCCTCTGACGCCACTTACGTGTATGGATACCTCGACGTCAAACTCGGCTGCTTCGAGGTCTGGTGCGCCGACACCTACCAAGTCTGCGTCGGCACAAACGGCGGTGGCTGCGCCTGCTCCTCGGCCGGGGAGGAAAGAGGAACCGATGTTGACGACGGTGGATGAAGATGAATGGGCAGCGTTCAAATCGGACATCGCGGCGGTGGATGCAGCACCAGAGGTTCCGGATGAAGCGGTGATTGTTGCTAAGCCTATGACGGCAGAGGAACTGGCGGCGAAAAGTAGAGACGAGGAGATCTTGACGAAGAGGCAGAGGGAAGAGGCGAGTCGGGAATTTGATCAGGAAATGTTGATTAGTAGGATTGAAGACGAGAAAGCACAAATGGAGGAGTTGGAGGAGAGATTCAGAAGGCTGGAGGAGAGGAGGGAGGCTGCTAGGAAGGCTAGGGAGACGATCGTTGCTGCTGCTATGGACGCGACTCCAAAGAATGTCCAAACTGGGAAGAGCGAAGCAGAGGAGGAGGAAGATGATGAGGATGAGGATGAGGATCTAGATGACGAGGATTGGTTGAGAGGTTGAGTGGCGAATGAGAGAGCAGGATACATAAATGATACCTATATGAATATTGTGCACATTGCTTCTACTTACGTTTCCTAACATTGCACGCGGGAAGTGCCAGTCCCTCTCGTCACTTAACTGATGATCGCTGAGGGCCGTATCCTCCCCACATGGGAGGTTCCAATTGAGGCTTGTCCGTCTTGGCCAACCAGTCTCAGCTCAACACTGACTTCACACTGCTCGTGTTCATCAAAGCTAGGATCGAAGACGACGCCCGATTAGCAGCCAAGCGAAGTATCAATGCCACTCTGCGTTTATCCCGTAATACCTCATAAGGGCATCTGTCAATGCTGCTTGCTCTTTGTTAAATTGCAAACCGGTTGACTTCCAGCTTACAAATGATACAAGCTTCATATACAACTAATACTAGTCTCAAGTCTAGAGTACTCATTTCCACCCATGGCCGTGTCGATTTGTTATTTATATTGATATTATCAACCGGAAGCCACTGACAGGTTACTGTACACTCTTCAACCAAACACCCACGTAATTGAAGTATAAGGCGCTGCCCTGGGACCCATGGTAGCGCGAGTGCTACAGCGAAATGCATAGAACGGAAGCTGACATGATTTTATGTCGGTCAAGTAATAAGCCGAGTAGATTTGAGACCTATGCACGTAACGATCAAACTCTTAAAAGAGCAGCTGCCATAGGTACTGCCATTGGTATGATTACTGCGGTCGCTGATGATTGGTGCTGCCAAAGGGCTTCGGAAGAGTCCAACAAGTTGAATGGCATTACATGGAGTGACATTTGGCAGGATAAATGTCAACGAAAGGAAAGTGGTTGTCCATGGGTTGTTTGCATTCGACATTGCTGTTTTTTGGTCGGGAATAACTGTAGAATACAGTCGCTATATAGACGGCAGTAGACAAATATTGTGCATCGACATGCCATAGACGAGGTGTTGATCTTACAGAGATCATGTCGTCATGAAGTCGAAGTGGAGTTATCTTGATGTTATTTGCTTGTCGTGATCAGAACAGCTACCGTGAGGGTTATCATGTCGGGATGACGTAGAGGTGAAGATATCATTAAATCATCATGTTACTCGGCGGTGGTCGCGCAAAAAGAGCACGCGGGATATGGTGACAGAGTTCATCCCATAGTCTAGAGCGTTAATTCTCGCCCTCTTTGTCAACATCCATATCCATCAAATGGCTTCTCAATCCACCTTTACCCACATTCATCGCCCTCTCAATCTGTTCTTCCTCTTCTCTTAATCTTCCCCTCCCGAATGCAAGGTCTCGCTCTTGTCTGCGCTTCTCTTCGGCCACACGTCCTTCGCGCTCTGCCAGCGCTTTTTCTCGTCTTTCACGCTCCTTCTTCTCTTTCTTCACCTCCTCACTCTCTTCTTCCCCGACTTCCGGTGGTGGCGGTAGGGTGGAGATATACTCCTCCACCAACCTATCCCTTTCCGAAACAGGAAGGGAGATGTACTTCGTATCCGACAGCACACTCATCGGCAGGCTGCTCGGCTGTGTCTTATTATTCAACTCCTTCAGTGGCTGGGCTTTAAGCAGGTTAAGGAAGTCTGACTTGAGTGTACTCGCTGGCATCTTGAGCCTTCCGATGTGCTCACGATACATCTTCTCCCTCTCCTTATCGCTTAGCTCCGGGGCCCTCATCTCATTCTCCTTCCTAAACTTCCGCTTAAACTCCGGCCAATAGAGTTTCGGGTTCGCATTTTTATGCAGAAACGCCAGAAGAGGTATCCGTGGGTCCTTTCGCTCTTGTTTGGCGCGCTCTTCTTTGATCTTCGCAATCCTCTCAGCGGTCCAGTCATCCCATACTGCCTTCCTCTTTTTCATTGTTGCGAGTGAGGTGTACCGCCCATCATCGACGAGTTTACCTTCTTCGACGACGCGGTCCCAGTCCATGAAAGGGTTAATGCCAGAATCATTCAACATATCCTTAAACAGCGCCACTGCATCTTCCTCGCAGAACTCCAAGCCTTCCTCATACCCTTCTCCCTCGTAGTCTCCATATTCCTCCGGCTCAAGCCCATATTCTTGCCCCATCTGCGCCAGCTGGAAAGCGATGTCTTCCTCCGTAAACTCAACTGGCTCCTCAGGCCGGTTCTCTTCCAGTCTCTGTCTCTTAGCCTCATGTGCCTCCTCATCGCCTTCGTCATCAGTCACCTCAACCTCTTCATATTCATCTGAGTCCTCTTCCTCTGGCACATCTAACCTCGTCCTCTCCCCTACGCCTTCTGTTGGTCTCGGAGCAGCGCCCTGAGCCCCATCAGCCTTGGCCTTTACAGCATCCTGTTCTTTCGCCCACGCCTCAGCCTTCTCCTTAACACGCTGCTGATCCAGCTCTAGAATCCCGGCCTTCAATTTGTCAGGAATGCGCCAGTAAGACTCATTCTTTGACGAGTTATAGACAAATCTTCTCTGCAGCTTCGTCTCGATCAGGAACCAGTTTTCATGGCCCGGGAGCTGCCGCTTTCTTTTGGGCTTGTCGGTGGGCTGGGGTTTTGGTCTTTGGGGCTGATTGTGGTGGCCACCTCTGCCTGCGAATCCCTGGTGGTGATTCTGCTGATTTTGTTGATGGAGAAGGTTCGGATGCTGGGTGGCTGGAACGAGGGTGTTGCCTAGAGGAACGAAGGCGGGTGCTTGGGGACCGTGAACGACGGTTTGGTATTGGAGAAAGGATTCTGCTGGATTGAAAGGGGGACGTGGTGGTGTGACGATGGCGGCTGGGCGGGTATAGGTGGATTGCTTTGTGGCGGCGTTGTAGAAGTATGTGTGGCCTGGTAAGATTTAATTTTAGTAGTGAATCAAATGCTGAAAGACAAATCCTTAGGAAGTACATTTGCGCCTTATCTGACAGGACTCGTGACCCATGAAGCCTGGGACGAGGAATCAAGGACAACTTACAGCCCACAACGGATGCTTTTGGCAGAGTCTGGCAGACAGCAGGAGAAAGCATGGAAACGACTTTGGAATGCAATGCGGAGTGTATACTGACCTGATGGGGCTTTATGTTCTGTCCATCCTGGCGCAAGTGGCGCTGTCGCCGCAGCAGATGGTTTGTGCGTAGACCTCAACATCTCTGGGTTTGAAAATCGCAAGTATTCACGCTGGACACCACGGGATAAGTTAAACAGGTTTGCAACTCGTTTCGGCTAAGGAAGCGCGTGTTTATGGTGTTGTCGTGCCAAAAGTGGTTGCAGATTGAAGTGGCGTCCAAGGCGCCAAGGCACACATCCGGCTAGCGCCAACACACGCGTGCCCCGTGCCTGAAGCTACCCAAGCTCCAAGGTGCCGTCCAAACAACGTCAGCCTCGCAAGAACAACGAAGAACATCACGACGAACATTGAAGTTATACCAACTTCGCATATACGCATACACCACTCTAAGCAGCATATACCACAATCATGTCTAGACGCTACGATTCCCGCGTAAGTGGCACAGCGCAAGATACAAAGTGGATTGTGGAATGGCGAGGCTAACATCTACCGCAGACAACCATCTTCTCCCCAGAGGGTCGCCTCTACCAAGTCGAGTATGCGCTTGAGGCTATCTCACACGCCGGAACCGCGATTGGCATATTAGCAGAAGATGGTATTGTGTTGGCGGCTGAGAGGAAGGTGACGAGCAAGCTGTTGGAACAGGATACCAGTGCTGAGAAACTGTACATTTTGAACGAGTACGTTCCGATTCCTCACCACAGACACAGGCATTGAGTCGAAAGAGATGAGCAGAGAAATAGTGCTGATAACAACACTAGCAACATGATCTGCGCCGTAGCAGGCATGGTCTCCGACGCCAACATCCTCATCAACTACGCCCGCCAATCCGCACAACGCTACCTCCTAACCTACAACGAAGACATCCCATGTGAGCAGCTCGTGCGCCGTCTCTGCGACTTGAAGCAAGGTTATACCCAGCACGGAGGTCTCCGTCCATTCGGCGTCTCCTTCATTTACGCCGGTTACGATGAGCAGCGTCAGTTCCAATTGTACCAGTCTAACCCGTCAGGAAACTATGGTGGATGGAAGGCGACGAGTGTTGGTGCGAATAATGCGAGCGCGCAGAGTCTGTTGAAGCAGGATTATAAGGAAGGGTTGAAGTTGAAGGAGGCGTGTGCATTGGCTGTCAAGGTGTTGAGCAAGACGATGGATGCTCAGAAGTTGAGCAGTGAGAAGAGTACGTTGTCCCCAACCATTGCTCCATTGCCCACATTTATATATTCGGAAGTAAATAGAGCGGAATGCTGACGCACACTAGTCGAGTTCGCGACCATCGGCAAGACTAAGGAGGGCAAGATTTACCACCACCTTTGGTCCGCAGACGAGATCACCGCCTTATTGAAGGAGAACGGCTTGGCCAAGGATGAGACTACCGAGAACGCATAAGCGGACTTTGGAGGGACATAATGAGGTGGTGTGACCTAAGTGGCTCACGCTAGGCGAGGCCTAGGGATGAGTCAGAGAGATATCACGATACATTGGGCTGCGGCGCTGAAGTGTACTTTACATGCTATTAGAGCGAATGGATGGCGTTAGCCTTGCTTATGACAATTCTTCTTCTTCGGTTACGGGCTCTGTTGTCTCCCCCGAAAGTCGATCGGGCGCTTGTTAAAGAGTAGAGGGCTCATTTCATTGAGATCCTTACACATAAGCGTCATCTAGACGATAACACAAAGATGACTCCACATTGACTTCACGTCGACGTGACACCTTTACGGGCACCACTCTCTCCATGTTTCGCGGGTGTGGAACGCCTGTTCGTTTTTGTCTATATAACGAGCGCATGTTACAGGTTTCACCAATACGAACCAAAATCATCGAGGAAGTCGATTACGTGCGTCCACTACTCTGCTACGTGATAGCCGACTCAAAGTTCATCCCTGACGTAAAGGGCCCGAACTGTTAATCTTTTGCCTGTTCTTGAAATTATTTAGTAGCAACAGTGGCAATGCTGTGGCCACAGCGCCTGTGATACCAACAGCGCACATGCACTTTCAGAGCCTTGACTAACAGCTTCATAATGACAGCATTGCGACGATGATTTCCTTGCGGAATAGATAAACTGCACCCTAAATAGCTCGCTCGCGCTTTATATTTCTTTAAGCAGCGTTCGACATGATAGGCCGTCTAAATACCGGTTTAACCGGTTTAGGAAGCCATTGCATAACTGTGCAACTTCAACAGTCTTCTAATTGATTATAACTGTGGCACTTCACACGTTAACCTTTAATCTACGCTACCTGACTTAGCCAGCAAGACAATCGCCGAACAACGGATATACAGTGGGATGACATAATTAATTGATTATTTTTGGTGAGGCTTGCGCCAAGAATAGTCAAATACAGATGTCATGTCTCTGTAGCTCAATGTATAGTTTGCTGTCAGCAACAGCACTACTTATCTCTCGTAGCGACAGTGCCGCAATGGCCGCATCTATGGTAACAGCAGTTTTTCTTCTACCTGTATGTACCATATCTCCACATTGCTCGATCGTTGGTTAAATAACGCAAATCATATCAGCCGTTCACCTCAATCGTGACATCTGAAATCCCAATCTAATCTTCAGGTTACAACCAACTGATAATCATTAACCAAGCTTGCCAAGTCTCAGTGACTCATGCTAAGAAGTCCACGGCGCGCAATGCAAAATTCATGGGAGTTCAACTGTTCCAAACAGGTACTCAGGAAATGTAAGGAAGACGTTCAGTATCAACCGACAAGATATGCACGCTGACATGCTCAGGACCGTGGCCCAATTCACCAACCGGTTGTTTAGTCCCGAACCCAATACGCCAGGTATGCTTACTATGCTTACCTTCCCCAATACTAGCCATGCTTTTTCCCAAACCAAGTCAATCACCAAATCCTCTTCCCACTCATCTCATACCTACTTACGCCCTCAAAATCCGCACCTTCGTTGCGTTCCTTCTCAGCTGCGTCTGCCCATTTCTTCTCCCTCCTCTTCAACTCCTGATACCCCTTCGGATCATCCGCATAAATCATGGCCTTCCTCTCATCATCCAATTCCACAATCCCCAAACCACCAAGTCTCATTCCCTTGGTATCAAAGTCCTCTTTCCCCCACTCATTGGACTTGCTCCGTGAACGTCGCTCGCGGCGTTCGACTTCTTCATATCTGCCTCTCGCCCAGCGGAGGAGTAGCATACCGAGGATTAACTTGACAGCGAGCAGGGCGAGGAAGACACCGAGGAAGAAGGCACCCATGGCGACGAACGCGATGAGGTCATCGGTGTCCCAGCTCCACCAGCTCTTCTCCGTTCCATCAATACCATAGGTTGACCGGCCCATCGCTTTGCGGATAACGGCGTCTATGCCTTCCATGGCTTTCGTCGTAGCAGCTGACGGCGTACTACTGCTGCCAGCTGACGAGGTTTCAACACCCGTCACCGCACTCGGCGGCAGCGGCTTCGGGAAGTGGGAAGACATAAACATATTGTATGTTTGCACAGAAGCTCGTATAAAGAGGCAGGATAATGGGATCACAGGAAGACCCAAACGCTTGGTGAGGTTCTGGTCAGCGAAAGCGTTACTGTAGTAATCCTTTGCCAAGATATCCAGAAAATGCCTATACAGCGTCGGCTTAACGTTGTTGAATTTAGCGACGAACATGTGTTTTGCCCAATCCACAAATACCTCGCTCCCCAACACCAACAAGAACGGGGTGAGAACCTCACCACTCCATGACGGGATAATATTGAAAGCATTAGGTATCAATCCACTCCCTTTAATCGGGAGGTTCGTTCCATTGATGTTTGCAGCCCCAGGTATAGGCGTAAAACTCGAATGGGACACGATGGAAAGTCCGCCCACCTCGACAATATTCCGCATCCCGATGATAACGAGCATGAGCCAGAGTTGGAAACGCTCGACGACGTCGGCGCAGAAGAGTTGGAAGAGGTTTGTTTTTTCGATGCGTTTAAACACCGTCCCTTTGATCTCTACAAACTGGTTGCTCAGCAGTAACGTAAACAGTGAGTTGGAGTAAGAGTTGACAGCGACGTTGAGCGTGATGACTTGGTAAAACAGTGCAGTGGCGTGAAGAACATTGTAGATGAGCGTCAATATAAACATTCCTGCAGGTCTTAATAAATGTGATCGGCCGGTTGCATCGCGCCCCAGGGTTTCTAGGGAGACTAGGCACTCCAAGATATCTTGCCCAACGGCGGAGAGGAGCCTATCGCCCACTTCGAGGACGTTGTAGATTACGTAGAGTTTCATTGCTGCTTGGCCGCGGATGCTGTGGTACATCCTTGATGCGTCTAACTGCATGAGGAGGATGCAGCTGAATATTATGACGAATCCTTGGAGGATGTCGGATTTGTGGTATGCTGTTAGTGTTGAGGGTAGTGATCTTGCGCGCTTGTGCCGTTTTACGGAATCTCTCCGACTCGGCTCGAGGGCGAGTTTCTCGTTGACTCGCTGGAGGCCGCCGTTCGTACTGGCGTCGCTCATTTTGTGTTGGCCCCGTGACATGACAGGGCTCAGCCCAATCGAACAATTCCGGCACTCCGACCCTGATCTCGGTGCTCTGGATGTCGCTCTTGAGGTCGGTGAGCTGCCCTGAACATTACCGCCTCTTCCTCTTTGTCTTTGCCAGAATCTCGGTGCGGCGCCCCACACAAAGCCAGCGATGAAACGCGCTTCGTTGTTTATACTCCTCGCCCACCAGCTTGCTAATATCCCCAAAGCCTTGAAGAACCGTAACGGGAGAATGGTGAATGTATACAGCCATGCATCGAGGCAGCTCAGCGTGCCAAAGAGCATGGCTGGTTCAAGCATAACGGGTACATAGAGAAAGTTGAGCAGTCTTTCGAATTTGAGTTTTGCGGACTCGAATTGATAGTCTGTGCTTCGTGGACGATGGATATATAGTGGTGAAGGTCGTGATGAAGCCAGCTCGAGCTGGAGATATGTACTCAGGAGAGGTGGTAAAGGTAATTCCTGATCTGGCTTGGATGGTGATATGGGCGTTTGTGACTGCTCATGTGCTGAACTCGGTTGTGGTGGGCGCTGCCTGCTTACAGACAAGCGTCCGGGTATCGCATCGTAGTCTGAGCGATCTGATCCACGGACTGATGTCTGTCGCCGTACAGGGCTTCCAGTTCTCGGGTCTCTATCTCTATCTCTCCTTCCTTCTCGGCTGTATCCCAGATGTGGCGTGCTTGCTACTCGGATGGCATATCCTGGTCGTTGTGCGCTACTGGTGAACGGATTCTGCCGTATCGGTGTGGTTTGCAATTCAATCTCTCGTTCATCGAAGCTCGGCCTTTTTCTCAAGCGCAAGATTGAGCTCCCTCTGCTCCTTACTTCAGATTGTACCGCAGGTGGTAACTGTGGCACGGATGGTAGAGGTAATGACTGCGGCTCTTTCGTCAACTCCTCCAGTTTCACAGGGCTGAGTTTCAGTACTTTGTCCTTGTCTTCATCTTTCGATATGGACGTCCTTCTTGGATTGTCTTCTGTGGACCCTGATATCCTCCTTGGTCTCTCCACATTTGACATGCTCGACTTCCTCGGTGGCTCCTCCGGTATGCTCCCAACACTCGGCTTTCTTTCTTTCCTCTTGGCTCTCTCCTCCTTGATATCGTCCAGCTGATGCGGAATTAGCACTTTGCTTAGCGGTCGCGGAGTGTAGGAATCATTTGTCGTTGAATCCTGTATGCCCATCCCGTTCCTTTGTCCGTTCTTGGCAGGTGTCTCGAAGTTACTCGACATGCTACTCTCCAAACTGTGCCGACTGAGTCCATTATCGCCTTCGACCCAGTCTCCGCTGATGTTGCTTCTTTCACTGGTTTCTGTAAGGACTAAACTCGGCGAACTGCTTCGTGGTGACGGGCTCGGGCTTGGTAATGGGAGCTGAAAGTTCGACAGCTTGGTGCCTATGTTAAGCGGTTCTAGCATGGCCGTATCTGAAGCTTTCTTCGTGCGGCTGTGGCTCAAATAAGAGCTGTCAACGTTGAAGTTGTCAGGGGCAATTTGGACGCTGTCAGTGGTGTCGGTATGATTCATGGAATCTGACAACCGGTTAACGAAGGTCTCGACACCGTCGATGTTATGGTCGTCGTGTGGAGGGACGAGTGGTGGTGATGAGAAGGCCATTTCTCGTGTTCTGTGTCCCACGAGCTGGAGAAACTATTATATGAGCACGAATATGCGTAACTCTGTATATACACAGTACTCACAGGAGTCGAGTTGTTCGCAAGTGAAGGTTGACGAGGCTGTCAGATGGCCATTGAGGTCGTTAAATCCACCACTAACAGCGGGCCAGCCTCGCTGAAGTCCGGGGCATGCAGGCGCTAGCAGGGCCCCTGTCTCCGAGTTTCAGGTGTCAATGAGTTGAATTAGTGGGACAAATATGGAAATTTTTTTGAAATTTTCAATAGGATATATTCCGAGAAGACGTTGGCATCTAAAAAGAGACGTGTCCCTCTAGATACCGCGAGTATATTTGAGGTGATTTTGCCGTCGTGTGAAAGATCAGAAAATGGAAAGCAGATGGTCTTGGCCAATTTCTTGAGACTTCAGAAATAAAAATGCTTTCGATTCGCAAGCAAACAATTTATCAGACTCCCCAGTATGAAAGTATCAAAGTTTAATGTTTTAAACTAATACTTAAGGGTCAGGTTTATTAAATGACATCAAAGAAGCACCTAATGTCTGGAAGGAAATGGAAATCACAACTTTATCCATTGCCGTGGAAAAAATCACTTTGAAATGTCTAAAAAGGTTGCAGATTTTGGGCGCTCCGAACCCCAGGAAGTAGGCGGGCGAACTGAACTGGTTCGAACGACCTCCCCATCCCCGTCACGGGGCATCACCAAATTGCCTACATATGCTGATTCCCCCGGAAACTCTTTCTCAGCTCCGTCCAGCCAACGACGATACCTGTTTACCACTTAAGTTCAGATACCGTGGCCTTTGAGAGATGGATTCCGACGATAGGTTGTCTGATTTAGATTCTTTGGGGCCTCCTTTGCCAAGCACACCTGTCATGAACATGAATCGACGCATCATGGCCAAGTTGCAGAGGGCGCTGGAGGACGACCCGGAGTTGGACCTCCTCTCCGTCATTCCAAAATCATACCAGAGCAAGCTCGCTGGTTTCAAATAACAAGCTGGCTCAACAACATTGTCAGCGGCTGTCAAGTTGAACCTGGACACCGTCGACGAACTTCAGACCATGGTCAATGAGGATTCAGAAGTTGATCTGCTTTCACGATTCCCAAGGACTATACTATTGTAAGAGAGAGACGAGGACATCGGTGGCAGAAGGAAAAGCTACCCCAGAAGATCGAGAAGACACAGCCGGATGACGTCCTAAGACATTTCAACAGAGCGGTCTCGGCTACCGTTGAATTACCGTTGTCCAATGCAGTTACCACGTTGCTTGCTACGCATATGAAGTCCATAACCGATTCTATAACACCCGGCGAATCGCTTGCACATTCGTCGAAGCTCCTATTCCAGCAATCCGAAAAACTATGGGAGTCTCAAGGAAGAGGCGCTGTGTTCAAATGTAGCGATGATATTGTGGCAAAGGTTGTTACTGAAGTGGTTTAACTCGGCTGAATATGCTACTATGGCATATCTTGCTGAGCACGCACCAGACATACCTGCCCTACGACAGCATGGTCTAATTGACCTTGACCCTTATAAAGTCACATTCATGACTTATATTCCTTCAATGACATTAACGAAAGCGTGGCCAACGCTCACGTTAGAAGACAAAGTCTATATTCAGCGCCAATTGGGCGACATATTTGGCAGGCTTAGGACGTTGAGGCAGCAGGATGGCTACCCCTCTGGCGGCATCGGCGGTCAAGGTGTGTCGGATTGACATCGGGAGGACTATAGGAGTCGAAAGGTCATCAGCACAGGAGCTGAGTACGAAAACTGGCAATTCTCGATCTCACACTTCGCGGGTGGACATTATGTCAAATTCCTAAGGAGTTTTCTCCACACTCAAGTACAGGAATCTGTTTTCACTCATTGCGACGTCAGGAGAGATAACATTATGGTAAAACTGAACGAAAACAACCGGTGTGTTGTGTCTGGCGTCATCGATTGGGAGGAAAGCGGCTTCTACCCGGATTACCATGAATGCATGAAGCCAACCAATACATACAACACGACGGAACATGATGATTGGTTTGATTTTCTGCCAGGTTGTATTGCTCCACAGACTTTTCCGGTGCGGTGGCTGGTGGATCGGCTTTGGGATAGAAATATCAAAAATAGTGACTAGAGGTTACCGTCTACATAAACACTGCTAGAATTGGCGGGCTACACACACGAGGTGCTTGGAAGCCAACCGACTCGGCGATTCGTGCCCGGCTTTACTATCTGCGGAAGGTTGATGCGACTTTGGGTGTTCGACAGATCTGGCCCTTACAACTCCGAGGAGTTCGATATTGACAGAGCCAGAGCGGTTCGTCAAGATCAATGGTGGCCATGCGCTGATGACAGATGCGGAATTAGGGATGAATACATTCATCAGGCTCGATGGAACGAATAGCACATTGTCGCCACGTTGGCAATATTTCTCACGGTTACAAGCGACGACTTCATTTTCATTTACGTAGAACCAGGGATATCATGGAAGATAAAAGCCCGTACAATTAACAAATAATCCTATTCATCATCAGATTCAGAGTTTCTATTCTTCAACTTCGTGCAATAGCGCACTTGAAGCGCTTGTTCATCACGGGCAGATAAATATCGATGGGCACCCGGACACTATTTCGTATCTACGAAGGGGCATGAAACTTGGCGCGCCGCGGAAGCTATCAAGCAAAGCCTCCTGGGTTGATAGTGGCGCAGGGTCCAGCCCGGCTCTCTCGAGAACGCGAAGTCTCCGAGGAAGATCTAGATGCGGCCTGTCAGGTTTAGGAATCGGTACAAGCAGCCCCATGGTCTCGTCTTCTGGGCAGAAACGGAAAAGAGACGAAGGAGTTGTTGATGGGAGTGGCGGAATGAAGAGATCCAAATCGAGGGATGGCCGAACCGATGTGGAAATCGCCACGGGCGCCGAAAAAGACGAGCCAGACACAAGCCGCCTTCACAGCATTCAAGAGCCCGAGCCCGAGCCCGACAGCTTGGCCGGCTATGAGAGTGATACGTACGGCAACCGTATACACTGTTGCTTAGTGGTTTCCCTGCTTGGCGGCCACTCCACGCATATAGGTTAACGAAGGAGCTTCTGGAGGCGCTACGTAATGCTGTCGGAGGTCACAAGTCACTTCTTGAGGATGGGGAGATTCTTCATCTGGACATCTCCGAGAATAACCTCATCACAGAAGCTGCCTCCAAAGGAGAGCCTACAGGGAGACTGATTGACCTGGACTTGGCGATGGAGTTGGACAGTGTGCCGAGTGGAGGAGCTGGCCATCGCACGGGTACTATGCAGTTCATGGCAATCGAGGTGCTGCAAGGCAAGGGCCACACTTATCGGCACGATCTCGAGTTTTTTTGATGTCCCTATGTGGATGTGCATTAGTCATGGTCATGTTAAAAGGACAAGGAATTTGGCAACAAGTAGACTGCGGCGATGGTATACAGCGAACACCACGATCTAGATTATGAAATTAAAATCGATAAGCTTTAATCTCAAATTATGAACCAGAACCCTATTTTTTATTCTTCTAAATTTTTTGACGTGAGCGAGCTCAACTCAAGCGCACGTTTGGCAGCTGGCAGAAATAGTGGAGACCCATTGACGAGCTCTTGGCATTATGCGAGGCTGAGATTTGGAGTCGCAACAACCTGGGCATCAACACCTTGAAGGAGCTCACTCAACCACTTTTCCTCCTACAACTCAACTAATAACTTCAATCATACTTACTATCGGAACAAGCGAATTCGAGTCAAGCGAACTCAATTTCCTTGCACCCTCACAACAGCGCTGAGACTTCATCTCGAAACTTGAACCCTCGCTGTTTACATCTCCCCACCAGTTCACCCACAAACAACAAACACAATGGAAGATGACTTCGCGCAATCCCGGGGTGCGGACGACTTGTTTATGGATGAATTTGAGCAGCCTGACGCCGCGGAGGCCGCCACCTACAACCAACCTCAACCTGTTTCTCAATCTCAATCAGAAGCGCGTCCACAACTCAGCACCGAGAATGTCGAGCGCCACACACAGGCGCAGTTTGAGCAGAACTATGCAAACCAGCAGCATAACCAACAGTACAATGGTAGAGGCGGAAGGAGAGGAAGAGGCAGAGGCATTGGAAACAACCACAACCATAATCGCAGTAACAACAACAACGTCAACAACGGCCAGGGCAATGGGCCACGACAGAGAAATGGTGATGGTGGTGGAATAGGCAGCTCTATGCACGCCGGACCGCAATTTCAGCCTCAACAGCCGAAGCCGAAAGCGGGGCCCGCTGCCTCTCCACGAGCTGATCCTGCGAATGCCGACGACGACGCACCAGCACAGCCAATTGAGCGCATGGACGAGACCATTGCTCCGCCAAGCGATGCGCCAACCGTCCCCGCGCAACCAAGAATCCAAGCCGTCCGCGGCGACAGATCCAAGACCGGCCCAGCCAAGCCAGTTCGTAAAACCGAAGCCGAGATCTCAGAACTCATGGCAAAAATGAAAATCAAGTCCTCGGCCGCGGCCCTCGCCCACGAAAAGACACGTAAAGACCAAGCAAACTACGAAAAGTTAGAAGAGCAACAGCAGAAATTGAGAGAGGAAGAAAGACTCAGGAGAGCAGAAGAGAGGGAGGTGGCTGAGGAGAAAAGGAAGGCGGAGAGGCAGAATGTTAAGCAGATGGATTTGGAGAGGTCCAGGAATGCGATGAGGAAAATGAAGGCTATGCAAGGACGGGAGTGGGACAGTGAGAAGACGGAGGCGGACATTGTGGATAGGAGTCGTGGTAATTCATCGATGTATCGAAAGGGTGCCAACGGAGCTGTTGCACCAAGTCAGCCCCAGAAGCAGGAACCAATGTTTGAGGAGCAGTTCCCGGCGCTGGGTGGTGGTGATGAGAGCGGTGATAGGAGTGCGAATACGGGCAAGGAGTTGTTTCCTGGAGGCTCAGGCGGTGGTTCTAGAGGTGGACGTGGAGGCAGAGGTGGAGCAAATGCGCCGAGAGGTGGTGGTCTGGGTAGCTCCAGATATGCTGATGCTGCAATGGATAAGCCAGCAACGGATAAGCCAGCAACGGGTCGCAGTGCGAACACTGATATCAGAAAGGAGGAGGCACAAGCAGCAGAGCCAAAAATGGATGCTGTGGGTCCAGATGCCGGGAAGCAGGAGTTTGAGCAATTGAAGATGGAGGCCGGACACGTCGCCAGTTGGGCTGATGATGCTGGCAAGGATGAAGAGTGGTAAAGCTGCGCCTTCCGGATTCCAGAATTAGAATCGTTCCTATGGACGACTTCAATAGCTAAGAGCGAGGGGAAGATACCATAAATTGAGAAATCCCTATATAACTGGCCAGACGATAAGCTTGATAGCAAAAACAAAACCTTTGAGCCATCAGTTGAATCATATTCCTACAGTGATAAGTCTTACGGAGGAAATTAGATTAAGTGTACAAGATGTGATGCTGTCTGTGAACGGCGTTCTAGACTCCTGGCGTCTACATCCACGACAGCCGCGACACCCCTGGGAAAACCCTAGCGTCGAAACAGCCGCGGTCATCCACTCTGCGCCCACCCCAGGTCCAATGCGGCGGCCAATCGAGAACGAGCAGTTGAGGCACATATACACCAGCACATCATCCAAGGGACACGACAGCAGGGTTACAACAGCACAGTATACTCTTCTACAACACTACAATCTTTCCTTCCAATACACATTCAAAAAGCGCGAAGGGCAATCCTTAACGAAGGCTCACCAACGACGTCACTCCAATCAGTTCACCGAGCTCGCAATACCAACCGGTCGCGCTTTACCGCACCCACAACGGCAAACTGGCGCCTTAACGCGTACAACAACCTCAATACCACCTCACTACCCACGCCACTCTACCACAGCGCCTAAGCGCAAACCAAAAGGATGCCAAACAGCGCCCGCAAGACGGACACCGATAGCGACTCCAAAAGCAGCGATACACATGGCGCTCACCGCAAAACTAGTGCGGTGGCGCAAAAAAAAAACACCAAGGGACATCCGGCAGTAAAGCCTAGGCTGGGAGGACGAAGTAATAGTACGAGAATGCTACACGCAGAAGAGCGCTATGAGCCGAAGAGGAAGAGCTCTGAGGGCGAAATGAGCCCGAAGAACACTACAACTGGAGGACAGAAGCCGGTCGGAATGAAACTCGATGATGGAGGTGGGGTTGAGGACACGGGTGCAGAGCCATCAAGTAGTGCTGCAGGCTCAAAGGGCGCATGGGACGATGTGGTCGATTTGGAGGAGATACAGAAGCGTGCTTTGGAGCGAGACCGCAGCTTTACATCCTTACAGGGCCTTATTCCGACCTTACAACAACAGCGCAAGACAGCCGGTGGGATGCGACGCAATAGATCAGCAGCCGAGATGGCGAAGAGGAGACTGAATGCCCATGCACACACTGCGTTGAAGAAGAGCGTGAGTCATACTAGTGTTAATAAACAAGGACAAGGACAGGGACAGGGAAGGACGAGTGTACATTTCGATCTTGGACACCAGAGGGATGATAACGAAGACGATGATGGGTGGACGGAAGCCAGTGGTAGTGCGAGTCCAAATTTAAGCAGGAGTGGGAGTGTAGCAGGAGGCAACAGTGGGAGGAATAGCAGAGGTGGGACTAGTGGACAGAATTCGAAGGCGCCAAGTATATCTACGTCTCCGAGTGCGAATAGGACGGAGAGTAGGGATTGGAGTCAGAGACAGAAGCCGGATAAAGAGCAGAATCGAAATGAGGCTGCGACAGGCCAGGGACAACCGCAGGCACAGCAGAGACATCCGGATGCCACTCAGATTACTACGAGGTTGCTTCAGAGGGTGTCGAGCCAGAGTGCTGCGCCGATGACGAGCACTGTTTCGGCGACGGCGACGCCGATTATGTCTAGTCTGGGACAGCTTGGGAATCAGAGTAGTTACTCGCACGCAAACTCTGAGGCTGGGTATAGCTCTGGGACTGCTACGCCCCACGACCTTCCCGCCGAGCTCATCTCCCGGTTTAAGGGCTCCAGACCAGGCACGCCGGGAGAGTCCCCTTCACCCTTCCACTCACACCTCGGCACACCATCTCATGGCCACCGCCAATCCACACAGTCCTCTACCCAACCACCGAAATCAACACTCGGCAACAATAGGAGGGCGAAATCGATGTCCAATCTCGCGCAGGAGAACCAGCCGACAGCCCGGGATGACAGCGATTCCGACCGCCCTCTAGCCCCACGCTCAAGAAAATCAAGTACCTCAGCCTACGGCGTGGATATGTCACGCACACAACAGAAACTCTGGTTACAACGCGCAAGTTCGCAAATTGACAATGCCAATACCTCGTCCGTCGGACTCAACCTCGCACTCAATGGCCTTGGCACCTCGAGCATCGATGAGAGGTATGGTGACGAAAACCCATTTGCGCGCACGTTGGTTGGCAGTATAGGGTTTAGAGACGGCGATGGACAGGTGCAGAATTCTGGGGACCCGAGAGTGAGACTTGTGTTGGAGAGAGGTGGGATGGCTTATAGAGCTGTGGAACGGTTTATGGGTCCTGTTGCGCGCTCATTGAGACGGCTTGAGCAGATTCCTGGTAGTCATCGCGGAAAGAGGATACCAAAGACTGGCCGCACCAGAGGCAGTTTTGGTGCTGCGGCTGGAGCTGGGGCAAAGGGGTTGAGCCAGAGTTTGAAGGAGCGTAGCGGATGGGCGGGCGGTGGTGCGAAGGTGGGTGCTGATAGTAACAGTAGTGGAAGCGGCAGGAAGGGTGTTGATACGCAGCGCAACCGTAATGCTGGTGGTGAGCGGAGGAGTTATGAAGGGAAGGGGAGTTTGGGGAGCGTGCATAGTGTTGATGGTGGCCATGATGAGTTGGCCGCTATTTTGAGAGGATTGTGGGAGAGTACTGAGGAGAGACAGAGTCCGAGGCGGAGGAGAGAGGTTGATGAATGAGTTTGGCACCTTCAGTGTTAACCAGTTGACAACCTAGCTGTAAGATACATAATACCACAGAGTTCGACATCCGCAGGTGTAGTGGATTTGGTGACGCAGTTGTGGTGACGGCTTAACGCCAGTGCCGCTTTCAGCCACGGTTCACAAGGCCACCAACCAGTTAACCTCATGGAATCATGATTTCGTCTAATCGTCACCATGGCAAGCGAAGAGCACAACTTCTCCATCCGCTGCCCTAAAAAGGTCCGTTCCTCGGTCCGCAGCATATACCACGCTGTTAGCAATACAACATAACACGCCAGAACAACGTCCACAAATAACCGCTAACACGCCACGCACTCTCGCCGTGGCTCTTCTACAGCCGCATGGGGTCGGCGACACTCACGCTTGGCTACCGCCAACTCAAACGACCTTCCGGAATCAATGCGTCCCGTTCTCCCTTCCATTCTCAGCCGGCACCTTTGGCATCTCGCCGAACTCCTCGACAAGGTCATCCCAGACTTGCTTCTGATAGTCTCTCTGCCTCCCCTCTTCTTCCTCGCCCTTGTCCATTGTATGCCCATCCATATACTCAACATCCACCAAACTACTCCTCCCTATATTCTCCAAAATACCAAGCACCTTATCCCGCATCCTCCCCACCTCCTCCCTCTCCTCTTTCGCCCTTTCCAGCTGCTGCTCCAGTAAGAGTATCAACTGTTCCCGCGCTTGATGCGGGCGATACTCATTAGTGAGATGATAAAAATTGATAAACAGGACTCTCAGATCATCAATCTTCTCTTTATACCCATCAGGAGACACAGCCATGGTGCCCAACAGTTCCAGGAAGTTTAGGAGAAGGGATTTGGCGAGTTTTTTGAGTTGGAAGGCTTTATCTGTGTGCAATGCGGTGGGGACTTCGGAGTCTGGGAGGTTGGAGAGGGAGGTGGATGACGGGAAAAGTTGTTCTACTCCTTGTTCTGGGAGGGTGGGGAGATGGTCGTCGAGCTTGTTTGCGTTAGTCAAACTGCATAGTAGCTAGAATGTGTGGCGAGGAGGATAGAAGGTGTGGAAAGAAGGGAACACGAACATCGAAAACATCCCCAAAGACCCTCCATTTCCCATCTGTGGGCGGAGGGGGTGGTTGGAGGTATCTCAGCTCTGGGTCTGCTGCTATTTCTGGTAGCCTTGGTGGGTTGAGCAGACCAACTGTAATTTGAGGAGGGTGCGAGTGGTCTTCTGGGTCGAGTATCGGCAGAGCTTGATGGAGTGAGCGGATATTTGAGACACGGTCGAGGTTGTCTGGTGTGAAGTGCGTGTAGAAGGGAGGTGGTGCTGGAAAGGCTGAGGAGATTGTTTGTTGTTGGGGGTCCGCCATTGCCGCTATTTCTTTCTTATTCGATGGTTTCGGCCTCCTCTGACAGGTTCAAGTAGCTCTTATAGTAATTTTTCGAATATAGTACTTGATACTGTTGTGTACGTCGACATGAGGTCGTGATACTCGTCGGCGCAAACGGTTTGGTGTTGTTGGTGAAGCTCGACAGGCGAGGCTGAGGACTGTCCGATTAAGCTTCCGCCAGCCGCCCGAGATCTGGAGATTTAGTGGGTCTGCGGCCTCTGTCTCCTGACAAGGGTGTTTCACCACGCTGAAGTCCACGCGACTGCGTCACTCAACAATACCCCGGATTCTAAGACAAGCGCGCAACCTTCTTTATATCCCGAGCCGAGAATTAAGCGACACAACGGGACGAGTGGGATATAAGAGCGTCTAAACACCCCATAACTGGGTCAACGAATAGCGACTAATCTACGATACATCTGCGACTAGGCTGAAGATAGTCAAGATGCCCACGAAAGGAAAGGCTAGAACTGAGGGCGGTGGAGGCTTCGACCTCGTACACAGGGAGGATTGGATCGGGAGTGTCACGAGGTTTTGGCAGAGGAGTTACATGCCGGATTATATTGGGCTGAGCTTGTTGTTGGTGGCTTATATACTCGTAAGCTCTCCTTCCTGAAGCTGTGGTGAACCGGTTGGCAGAGTGATCGAGGAGCTGGGACAGGATGTGGAAGATGAAGTGAGGGGCGCATAGTTGACAGAAATGCTAAGGCATGGAATGAACAGCTCGAATTCTTCGCCGAACCCTTCCATCGGCTCTTCGACACGAGTAACATCAATATCAGCTATCCGTATGCCGAGAAGGAAAGGGTGCCTGTGTGTATGTTCCTCCTACCCATCTTTGCCTCCTTCATCATTTCCCTCAAGCACCACCTCATCGCTAACACCTCCTAGCAATGATGTTTGTGTACGCCGGCGCAGTACCATTAGTCACCATCGTCCTCTACCTCGCCATCACCCGCTCAAAATCCCACGTATATCACGTAACCGTATTATCCTTCTTCATCGCCCTCCTCCTCACATCCTTCATAACCGACCTAATCAAAAACGCCGTCGGCCGCCCGCGCCCAGACCTCCTCTCCCGCTGCCTCCCCCTCCCCTCCACGCCCCAGCACACCCTCGTCGACATCACAGTCTGCAGCCAGACCGACCACCACATCCTGCACGACGGGTGGCGCTCCTTTCCTTCGGGCCACTCCAGCTTCAGTTTTGCAGGCTTAGGATTTCTGGCTTTTTTCTTGGCGGGACAGATGAAAGTCTTTCGACCCGAAGGCGATCTTGTGCGTGGTCTCGTCGTACTTATTCCTATCCTCGGCGCTGGGATGATCGCCATTTCACGGTGCGAAGACTACCGCCACGACGTGTACGACGTCACCTGCGGCTCCATCCTAGGCCTTGCGGTGGCTTGGTGGTCATACAGAAGGTTTTACCCACGCCTCCGCAGCAGGCGTTGCGGAAACCCATACGAGAAGGGTCAAAGCAGAGTTTCGAGCTTCGCGAAGCTTAGGGATGAGGAAGAGCAAGTGCTCAGGGAGGGCACCGGGCCGAGTGCGTTTAATTTCAAGAATGAAGATAGTAGCTCGAGTGATAGCGATTGAGGAGATGGGCCTGGTTGGTAGGAGCACATCTGGGATTGGGGTGGGTTGGCGTATGGCGAGGATTACGATATACATAAGTGAGTTATTAGTGTGTGTTTTATTAGCGGGCTGAAATATAAGCCTCTGGCGCGATTTGTGACGAATGGTAGCTAACGTCTCTTGCATAAGCATGTCTCTTGCTCGCGTTCGTTGTCCAACACAACTTCAGGGTAACTTGACCTTGGTTTCATAACGACTTCACTACACAGTACCAGTTTGCGCAAGTCGGCTTCGCGCATACAGAACGCCAATTCGTTAAGGGCTATATAGCACACCTCGCACGGCTGATCTCCATTAATAACTAAATTGACCTCTCACCATTCATGGACGAGCCTCTGCCTTCTTCGCCACTCTCGCACATCACTTTTGTAGTGCGCAGAACATGCTAGTACAAGGACTCAACGGTAACAGTCCCAGCGGTGACAAGATACAGTGGTCTAGCAACGACAGCTATTCTTGTACCAATTTGTACTCTAGGTTGCTAAGTCATGCTTGAAAGAAGCAGGTGGTACACACCATAGTAAGTGAATGATTTTTCTTGTAGATGAGCTGGAGACTGCACAGTGTTGGTGGTGCTATATAGGCATTTAAGCGGGGTGCCGAGAATTGAAGACGTCTGTGGTCTCTAGATGCCCAACATGTCTCATTTGAGCACATCGTTAGAAGCATTTTACCAAAGTGACTTTATTTTAAATCTATAACGACTTGACATCAAAATACTGAACAAGTTTCAGGGATCACACACCGGTTCATTAACAGCTACATAGAATATCCTACATCCCACAGGATGTTCAATCAACAACCAAATTGGCCATGGAGTGCTTCGTATGGACGAGTCTCCCACTGATAGCCGCGCTCAGCTCTCTCTTCTATGAAAAGGCGCACAGGTTAATGCCGATGCTTCTGGGGAATAGTCTGAGCGATGATAGCAAGCTGACGCGATGATATCAGAAGGATCTTGTACATGTCATACCGTAATTCCCAGTTTTTGCTGTAGAGAATGCGCAAAACAAATCATGACGAACCCTTCCATAGGTTTTTTTGCTTACAAAAGATAGAGATACTACGGAGCACAGAGTAGCTCTGTATAGTATCTTGGAGGCAGTGTTGTGGATGGGAGAATGCGTATGGCTTATAACGCGCAAACTGGTTGTGGGTAGGTTTGCGCTGTCGCTTAGGGGAGGGCATGAATTCAAGCATCGAAGTGTCAACAGAGTTGAGCGCTGGGTAGCTCAAACTGGGTATCTGCTGGGTAGAGTACTGCCAGGTACTTACCCGGAAGGCTTTTGATACTCTACTGAGTACCCTGGTAGTTACCCAGTATGAGCGGGTTTGAGCTGCAGCCGCCACACTGCCACTTCGCAATCACCCTCGGTCTTTATCCTCTCGAGTTTTTGACTTTTTGTTCTCGTTTTCACTAGATAATGAAATATTATCAATATGGCCCCACCCCTCTGGGTGCGTCCCTCATTATGTGGCCCATGGCTATGATGATGTGCATATGGGCGATCCTTCGTACGAGCCGAGTGAGCCACCATCTTTTGACGGCCACAGCCAGCCAACGACCACAGCTTTTGCGTTAAGCAATAATCCTCGCCCTCGCCTGCCAAATTCGACGTCTATTCTATTCACTAAGGGCCTGTTCACATGCGAGCTCAGTGATACCGTCGCAGCCATGGCGCCATCCACTTTTCAAGTTAATAAGTGCCGGTACAGCCCTCCGGCGCTCTTCATCGGAAACTCTGAGATTGACAGCCTATGGAGGCACCTCAAGTCGAAGCGTCCTATTATCTTCTCCCACCATTGCCGGCTACTTCAAATCGAACCACAACAACAGCTCAACAGTGGTGGACGTCTTTCTTTCACAACTGATGCATGGGGCGCTCGCAACAACAAGGAAGAGTAGTCTGAGGTGGAACTTTGTACTTAGGCGTTATGAAATTCATTCCTTATCTATATACTATGCTACAAACTTCACGGCTCCTTTCTTATTCCCCTATACTGGGTAACATCCCATTACGTACCCACTCCTTTGATCCAAACTACTTCACCTACCCGAGCACCCCTCGGGTACTACTGGGTAGTACTTGTGCTCAACTCTGAGTGTCAAGATATCACCAGAGATAACCGGATTGGGCCAGGAAGCAGATATCACCAAGTGTTCCTCAGCAACAGTACGCCAGCCTGTCGCTCAAAAATTCAGTTTCCAGAGTTGCTTTTAGACAACTCATCAAGCTAACCAGGTACCGCCTCATCCGTTTCTCCAAGCCGCTTCACCAAGTCTCTTAATCGACAGAATCCTTCCCTTAAACACACGAATCCAGTCAATCGATTATGAAACCCCTCCTACCTACTGAAGTAAGACACAATACTCAAATTCTCCAGTCTCAAGCCTGTACCCATTTCCAGCCCTCGGTCCACAACTACCAGACCCAATCCCATGATGTGTCCAATCCAGTCTCACAACTACATTCTTTTGTCTCTTCCTTGCAAGCTCATAGTGATGTTCGGCTTTATCCAGGTCCTCGGTCTTGTAATGTTGAGCCGAGAAGGAGGCGCCTTCTATGTCTCCGAAGGATGCTTTCAGAGAGACACGGGATTGGTCCGGGGAGGATGGGGTAAGGTTGAGGTAACAGTTGGAGAACTCGACCCAGCGGACGTCTGTCCTGTTCCCGCAGTCCTGCGGCCACTCATAAGCCGTATACCCTGGCTCACCGATAGTATCGACTTTGTCAGGTCTCTGTTCCAACGCCCCCTTGACTGCCGACTCTCCAATTTCGTTCGCGGCCTGGCCCTCTTGGGTACGATGGACATCCGTCTTGCCCGTTGCCTCATTGAGCACACTTTGATACCGCGTCTCCATCCCCGCGACCTTCAATTCCCTCAACTCCTGGCTCAGCTCTTCCTTCATATCAATCGCTTCGCCATCGTCGTCTTCTCCTTCATCCTCATCGCTACTAATGGAGCCGTTTCCACAGAAAACGACGAAGTCATCCGGCACCCCAGCCATCCTGTTCTCGGCCACCAATTTCCTCTCGTCCGTTAGTTCCTGAGCTAATATCGGCCCAGCTTCACCCGCGGCATTGAGGTGCCAAACGCCCATCCTCTGTGCACCCTTCAGATCACGATAGCCTTCTCCTGGTCCACGTCCCCAATAGGTGACTTTCTCCAACCCATGATCGCCGCCTGGAATCTCAAACTCCAGCCCAATCCTCGCAAGTGTGGGCGGAAGTCTCAATCCTCTAGGCTTACCCTTGACTTTGATCTCGAGGGAGTTGAGTCGGAAGATGTAAGTAGTGGAAACGTCTATACTCCATTCGAAGACCAGCGGTGCGTAGCGAGATTCAGTCGTGATGGTGACAGTCTTTTCCTCTTTGTCATTATCCAGCTCAAACCCAATGACGTGATGCTTGACCTCATGCAACCTGCTATTAACCCAATCCCGTCCATCCTGGGGTCTATCATTGTCCGTCAATGCCCGATAAAAGGTGAGCAGTGGCGGGCTCGCAAGCATATTATCCGTACACCTCCCTTCAGCATCCTTGCCATTGCCAGCATCAAGCACCTCATCCTGCCCCATAATCCTCTCCTCAATCTTCTTCCGCCAACTAATCAACTGTCCACGCTGTGTATCAAAAACCCACCTGCTTTGGGCCGTCTCAATCAGGTACCTCTTATTCATAATACTAGTCCCTTTCGGCACTTCCAAAGGTGCTTCTAGGTCTCGGATAATCTGGCTCAGCGGCGACGCACACTGGACCTGAACCTGCCCACTCGCAACCTCAAAACCCTCCGGTGCCCAGGCACAAGTTTCCCTCAGACGAAAAGATATTAACAACCACATCTCGCCCTGTGATTCACCGATGCCTTGTTCCTGTGGTCTGGGGCTGGGAAAGTTATGCTCATTCTTCCCATCATTCGTCATAGACGCTTTTCTGGTCCCCATGAAAGTGCGGATGTGGTTCTGCAACTCAATGCCAGTCTCAATCTCGATCCGATCCCCGGGGTAACAAACAGGAATAGGCATTCGAGCTCGATACCCTCTTCTGTGTTGTAACCTTCGCCTGATAGGCGGACGACGCAGCGGAGGTGGGCGAGGGAGAGGAAGGAGTACCGGTTTATGACGCGGAGGAAGAACCAATCGCTTTTTTCTTCGAGGATTTGAATTGGTTGAATTTGGTGAGCATACTCCAGAAGGCCAGGTGTAGGCGTATGATCTGAGAAGCAGAGGCCGTCGAGGACGAAATGGCCGTCATTGGGTGAGTCCCCGAAGTCGCCGCCGTATGCATAATATGGTGTTCCCTCCGGCGCCCCAGCAATCCTTGCTTTCTCAGCCGACAGTTGGTTCAGGAGGCCGTGGTTGGCCCACTCCCAAACAAATCCTCCTTGGAAGTTTCGGTATTTGTACCAGGCCTCGACGTATTCCTTAGTGCCTCCTGGCCCGTTCCCCATCGCATGCGCAAACTCGCACAGAATGAGCGGCTTCTTGGAATCCTTGCCGTCCTTTTCAAGCCAGTCGATACATTGCTCCACAGACCAGTACATCTGGCTCTTAACATCTGACACATCGTTCCCCCAATCCGGTTCGTAGTGTACTGGTCGGGTCTTGTCATAGTCCTTGACCCAACGATACATAGCCCGGTGGTTACACCCGTAAAAGCTCTCATTCCCCAGACTCCACATGATGATAGAAGGGTGATTCTTATCCCTATGCACCATTTGCTGTATCCTATCCACGTATGCGGCTTCCCAAGCAGGGTTGTCAGAAGACCACTGCTGATACGGTCCACCCAGTTCCCCAAAGCCATGACATTCGAGGTCTGTTTCATCGATTATATACAACCCCAACTGATCAGCGAGATCGTGAAGTCGATGATCGTTGGGATAGTGACTTGTCCTGATAGCGTTTATCCCGTATTGTTTCATCATTATCAGATCCCTCTTCATGAACTCGTATGGCACCGCTCTCCCATGCTTAGGATGATGTTCATGTCGATTGACCCCCTTCAGTATAATCGGCTGTCCATTAACCTTCAGCAATCCATCATCGATTTTGACCTCCCTAAACCCAATTTTGTGCACCAAGCAGTCTGTCTTCCATCCATACTGAATACTCAGGTTGTAAAGGAATGGCGTCTCAGTAGTCCATTTCTGAACATCTTGAACCGGGATTTCAATAAACACCGTCCCCAAATCTCCATCCCTCCTCACCGTCCTCAGCACTCTCTCTTTCTCTTCACCTGAGCCGTGGGTCGGGCCGTGCCAAACATCATCACCCCTCTCCTTCAACATGACAACCAGCGGCGTCGGCTCACTGAATTCAATCCTGACCCTCACCTGTCCATCTCTATAATTATTCATCAACTCCGTTTCGATCTTGATATCCTTAACATGCAGGTCCGGCCAATAGCTCAAGGTAACGTCTCTGCAAATGCCAGAGAGCCACCATTGGTCTTGGTCTTCCAGGTAGGTGCCCTCACAGCGCTGATAGACCCTCACAGCGACGGTGTTCTCCTGTCTGGTGTTCCCCCCCCTTCCCTTCCTCGGGAGCAAGTAGTTTGTGATGTCGAACTCGCTAGGGTTTCGTGCGCCTTGACTATAACCGACGAGGTGGCCGTTGATCCAGAGATGGAATGCGGAGTCTACCCCGTCGAATCGTAGCCTGATTCTGTCGGTGCTATTTTCGCGGCACACTTTCCAGTTATCAGGCAGCAAGAAAGCCCGTACGTATTCGCCCGAGGGGTTATCGTCTAACGGTACTCGTGCTCGATCACCCTTGGGATCCACGTCGACGGGCCAGGGAAAGTTGACGTTTGTGTATTGTGGTTTACCGAAACGTTCACCTTTAGCAAAGAGGAGTTTTTTCTGCCTATTTTCATAAGAAAAGACATCGTGGGTTCGTCGGTGCAGCTGCCAGTTCCCCGGCACCTCAATCCGATCCCAAGAGTCCTCGCCATTCTCCTCTGCATCATCATCACAGTCCCCAGGCAGCCAATAGTCTTTGCTGATGCTTGAGACAGGCGTTGGGAACTGGGAACCGCCAGGTTCCAGACAGCGAAGTCGTGTACCGGGAAAAAGCAGTCGGGTCATCGAGACTTTGAAGTCCGGACTTGAGGTCGGGATAGATCTGGATTGCAGCGCGGGGAGGAAGGGTGTTGCGGTGGAGGACGTGAAGGTTTGACCAATCTGGGACTTCGTCTTTCGGTGGGTAGGAGAAGTGGTCATGTGGAGACAGCAGAGAAGTCATGACGATGGCTAACTGGTTGGTGTGTGGTATGGTGTTCCAGGACTGTAAGCTTGATCTTGCCAGCAACAACTGACTTCTATCGCTAAGCTTTACAAACAATCAAATTTAGACTGGATGGTTGTCGGAGGTCGTGTCCGACAGAAACGAGGGTATGAGAGTCGTAACCTTCAAAGCTGTATTGTGCGTTCGAGTAATTGCTGTCACCTGTTTCATGGAACTTGTCGGAATATAGACTTCAAATTTCTTATCACCGATGTTTTCACCTTGGCGCTTACACAAAGTTCCACCGTTCAAGTCGTGACTCAAAATTACTTTCTACACGATGCATGTTGCTGTATGACTTGTCCAAAGGAAGTGAGGACTGGTTGTCGCGGAGAATGAGTCTTTCGGGTTTCAGGCTAGCTATACGCAGCGTTTGAAGCAGCGGTCGAGTATTATATCAGTTTAAGTATGAGTTTGCTACCCGTCTGCTACCCATAGACTGATGATATCGATGCGGTGGATGGCTGTGGATATGGAGGTCGTGGTGTTGTCGATGGGTTGCGGGGTACCCCAGATCACGCTAGTCCGACCCACCTAACCAACGAGGAAGGTCAGTCATGCTACATAGGTACCACGGTACTTACGCCGTTTGCTTGGAAATCTCCTCCTCATCGCGATGAGACTAAAATATGGTTCATCCAATTTAGTGAATATGTTAGCCAAGTTACCATATAGAACAGTGTTTAAGAGCCCAGTGGTTAATCTGATCATTGAACTCTATCTATCCATTGATGTTTCTCTTTAAAGCATTATGAATATGATAGCGTGCGACAGATCCTGATCTCTCTGTAACAATGCCGAACTCGTGTATCGTCTTTCGTTATCATGTTCTAATAGTTCCATATCCTTTCAAGCATCCTTTGACCCACCATTCACAGAGTGAGCTGCTTAGGTGTACTGCCAAGCACCGGCATTGTTGTTTGGCTGCTCAATCTGCCTCAATCCAACGAACTCGACACAACTTGTTTGATTGAAAGCCGGAGTTCTGGCATAGAGCTGATACGTAGCGCTCGAGAAATCCGGAACATCTGGGCAAGCAAGGATTCCAGCTACAAATTATCAGCATCTTTTTCTCTTATTTCATTCTCAATGTTTTTGTGATAACGATGATCGGAGTGCTTCTCTCCTCTCACCTGGATGATCTGCAAGGTTATGCAAAAACCTGAAGGGAAACCTACCAAAAGCAGCATTGTCAGGCGTCTTCCAGTTGATGAGCGTCTTCTTCCCCTGACGGTCCTCGAAGGTGATGATTGTGAAGCCACCGAAGAAGGAGCCTGCGGGCGTGGCGCCGGAGTGGGCCTGGGTGTAAGAGATGAGACCGGAGGGTGCGACGTAGGTTTGTTGACCACCTGGGACTACGACGCTGAGGGTGTGTTAGCGCTGAGTTTCCTCGATCGTCACATGCGTCCTTTGCTTCGTTGCGATAGACGAAGACAATAAGTAGGGCGATGGGAAAGAATGAAGGAATGGCAGGACGACACTTACGAGATCTGCATCCCACCACCATAAACCACAGTCTGATTTCCCGGCGGGCAGGCCTCCTGTGGGACAGTGGGCACAGGACAGTACGCAGCCGGGCCATCAAGACCAAGGTTGAAGCTCAAACCCGAAGCCTCGACCTTCTGGTTGTGGAGGACGGTGCCTGGGTTGTAGACTTGGAGGGTGAATGCGTTGATCTTCTGGGGCGTGCCTGTTTGGGCTGTGACCAGCGAGGCGAGAGATGCCACCGAGGCGAAAGTGCTTGTGAGACGCATGTGGTATTGTGTTTATGTTGTGGTAGAGTGTGGTGTTGTGGTATGGTATGAAGAGACTGAGGGGCAGGAGAGGAGAGATATATAGACGGTGGTGGTGACAATAAGGAAAGAACACTCATACCCACTTTCTAGTTCCGCCGTCAGATCGAGCATCATATCGTACTCAGCTCTTGGCTGCTATCATATCTCGGAAGTATACCCGCAAGCGCGCCTTCATGACGACGTCTCCTCGTTTAGATGGCAAGAACGGGAGTAACGTGACATGAGACAGTAATTTTGATGCTGCTAAATGTGGAACGCACGAGGATGTCTCGGCTCCTCTGGCTTTAGGGGACGCAGACTTCATCTGCTGAGTGTAGGTTGGCAATTTTACTCATTTTCGGAAAAACATGACAATTGACGTAAAGTAGTGTCCAACCCGATGACAGTGACAGTGACATGTCATTTCTAAATGCTCTTAAACCACTAATTTTAGCCCAAGTAAATTTAGCGGCGATGGTCAAGCGAGCACACCATGCCCAATATGGCACTCCAGCCTCATAGCCGGGGCTGACTTTTGTCAACTTTGTCTGTCAGAAAATAAATTTACAGACGTCTGTCATAAATTTCTTGGACAAACATGACATTTTAAAGTGAGAAGACTGAACACTAGCTGAGTGATCATCAACACAGAGTTTCGTGCAATACTACACTAACCTTACATACGACAGCGTCCGCAGTAACATCGCCTTCGTAGAGTCATACGAGTTCGCTGAGACGGTATTCGTGTTTTGCGTCGATCATTCTGATGGAAATAGGAGTGTACGAAGTGTGGAGATGTTGTGTAATCGTGGGTGCTACCACGTCCCACCGTTTGACGATCCTCCTGGATGCATAGACGAGCCTTCGACTACGCAAAAGATAGCGAAACGGCAACGCCGGATGTCGTACAGCCGAGGTTGAATCAAAGAGAATTGTGACATAAAGAGCTGCTTGCTTCGCTTAAACGCCTCTATTCATCCTATCGTCTACAGCTGGCCATTGCAATAGTGAAGATCGGGAACCGATGAGGACTTTGGGTGCCGGGCAAGATCAAGGGTGAGAAGACTCGGTAATCTGATACTAACAACGAATCTCTGCGGAAAAGAGAACATTGAACTAAAGTCATACTTAGCCAGGCTTTCTTTTCCTCAATGACTCTGATGCTCTTCCGTTTCGATGGCCGCTTCCATTGCGGGGGGCGGCTTTGAGCAGCGATAAGAGCACGAAGTGATCGCGAAAGGTCATCTAATAAATGTGACGGAAGGCAACTGGGTGAATGAAAAAATGGTTTGAAATTTAAGTCTGCAGTATGGGTACTGTATGTGTTGAACATGAAGTTGGTTGTTTGAAGCTCGAGATGTTGGTGTTTTCGGCACTCCATTCTGCCAAGGTATGCCAAGCTGGTCGCTTCAAGCCGTGTGCACCCCGGTTCCTGAATGGATCACCTCCAGCTCCCAGCCACGTCTTGCGACAACACCAAGCATCCACCAAGGTATCACCATCAATTGAATGCTCCCTAGTTATCGCCAGGTGGCCGAATTATTACTATACTTATGCGCTCGTCCTAAGAGCCGTGCCGCATCATTATAGCCGCCACAAGGAGGTGTATTAGCAACCTTAAGGAGGAGTGAAGATGGGCGTCTGCGCATCTTGCTTAGGCTGGCAGAAGGAGGACGACGACGTAAGCTCCTCATCCCCATCCTATCTCATTCACTTCCTTGAGCCCTTAAAACCAGTTCTTTCCCGATCCTCCCACTAACCACCCCACAGGATTCAGCCTCCCCCCTCATAGACGAAACGCCCAACTACGGCGCCATCGCCCCCGACGCCTCCTCCACACCTCCCGCCAGCACCACAGCAGCCGACACCAGAAACGACAAAGAACTAGAACACATCGTCCACCTCGCCACCAGGAAGCTTATACCTATATATGATGCGCCGGAGCCGCAGGGGACGAGCACGATGAGTCCGTATAGTGAGATTGTGAGGAAGCTGAGTGGGGAGGATTTGTTGAGTGCCAGCGTGGATGGAGCGGACGACTGGGGATCAGATACCGATGATGAGAGGGATGTAGGTGGACCGGGACATGGAGGAATGAAGAGCTATGCCGAAATTGTTAAGAGGCCCGATGTTGGGCCGCTTACGACGACTTTGAAGCAGAGTGAGGCGAACTGAGGGACAGCTCTTGCTTTTATGCTTGAGAAGTGGTGGAGCAGGACGACGAATTTTGTGATTGGACGGCAGTTGGTGGAAACAATAACGAAGGTAGGAAGTTCTCGGGCTCGTCTGGACCGCCTGCGGAGAACTCCGAGTTGTGGTATTCATGGTAGAATGGAAGGTGGCGTCCACAGGCAGCAAGATATCATGCATCACCTTTTGCAGAAATACGAGATGAAGAGAAAGGCCAGAAAGGTAACAATGACAAGAAGAAGGGAGACGACGTCTATTCATCAGGCGGCTTCGTTCAAATCTCTACAGCGACGGCGTTTGGGTTTGTACCAGTATTGGTGGCCTTTTGCTTATACCGCGGCGGCTGGGGCGGATAATTTCTTCTAAGACAAAAGTTTCCCATCTATCCGCACTTACCCGACTTTTATGTTGATGTTGTTGGCGATGCGTCGTCGCTTCCAACCAGAAGTCATGCAGATCACATGACTATTACCACAGAACATCGGCCACGTGCGAAATGCCGTTCACGAGGAAGGCACCGACGATAGCAAGCTGAGGGCAGTATATGTAGGTGACCGTCCCCTCAAACTTTTTTTCTTCCTTAAGAATCTTATTCTATTGCTCAATGTTGTCTAAGCACCTTTTATTGGCAACTCTGATCGATTTGAAGTTCTCAAGGTCTCGCTTAATCATTCCCAGTTTCCCTCCTATCGGTTACACTTTCATGGGGCCACATTGGGGGCCGCCAAGCATCTCAGAGTTGACATTCCCCGCATAAGAGCTCCTCAAACGCTGATGTCGATTCTGAAACGTCTCGGGATGTTCTCAAGCGCCACGAGTTTCACTGCTATCATGAGATCGGCGATGCTATGAATTCAGAGCACTCGGCAAAGTTGCGACAGCCTTGCCGCCGGTCCATGGCCGAGGACAACCATTCGTAACCGCTGCGTCATGGCCTGTTAAGCGCGGGGCACCATGAGGACTGTCCCACTGCTGCAGCACTGTAAGTACAAGCAATGGCACAGATGACCTCAAGGTGGTCCATAAGACACTGGCGCAGCCCTTCCTTGCCCTTTCGCTTTCAACCGTTCCCCTCAGCACAGCACGGAATTGAACGCCTTATGTAGTATACTTCGTCGTGTATTGCCACCTATATCCACACTACAAGACCCATACTCCAATCACCTGCTTTTCCACGATTCACGCATCCTCGCAACTACTCACTGAACAGCGACGTCGCAGCTACGTTTGCATCGAAGCAGAAACTCTAAATTACCAGCAATCCCAGCTCCTGCAAGCCAAGAGAACGACATCAACATCAGTAACCTCCATCACATCTGAAATTCATCCCACACAAACTACGCTCAAGTCCTGCCTATGTATACTGTCAGTATTCATCAACAACCCTTGTCAACCAGCTCTTACCGGAAAGGGATGCACGCTCAATATTAAGCTTAGCCACAAGCTTCCGAATCTCCTTGTCGTAGTCGTCAATGGCATCGTAAGCCTTCTCGATACTGGCACTGCGCTTCTTCCCAGCCTTCTCATCCTTCTGCCACACGCGGATGTTGTCACACTCCTTCTGCCTCTTGCGATAGAGGGTGTCATGGCGGAGACAGGTCTTGCACTTGGCAGACTGGTCAGCGTAGGAGTTCATGACAAGCTTCATGCCACACGTCTCGCCGGAACGATACTCGCGAGGACACTGCTCGCGACAGTTGCCCCACTTGAAGTCGCCGCAGCCGAAGACAGTCTGATCGTAGAAGCACATGGTGATGGTAGTTCTGGGACTTGCTGTTAGCTAGAGGTTACCGAACGCTAGAGGATACCACATACGGATGGTTGGAGCTCGATTGGCTTTGACTCGACGAACAAGATGTCGAGAGGTTTGATGAAGGCTCTGGTTGCTGTGATGTTGTTTTGGAGGATTTGGAGCTGGTGTCGAGATGATGAAAACTTCGAGGAGTAAACACAGGTATTTATATCCCAATTTCCAGTTCCTTCTTCCCGTTGTCCAAAGCACAACTGACATGCCCGGACAACTAGTCCGCATCATCCGCGACCTCTTTGACATCCAGCCCAAGACCAGCTGCATCGATAATCCAAGACGATCCCTGTTAGAGCATCGTCTTCGCGAGGACTGTTTCCACAATCCCACGAAGATGAATCCATCGTGTTGTTCATGTTGTGTAGGTGCATACTCCTGCATGGTTCGGACTCGCTCGACAACAATCCACCTCCTTGATTTGGATCACCACAGCTGTCACCACTGCCTCCATCACCATCTGCCGACGATCCAGAACGCACTCATGCAAACAACAATCTATCCACCACGAATATCCCTCATACGGTTCCTCCCGCATTGCTTCGTTTTCCAGCGCCTCTCAATGCACGCGGCCTTGACAGCTTGGACGCATGGTTCGGGTTGGACGCGGAGGACAACAGCACGCCTCCGCATGGGATGAATTCACGAGACTTATGGACGATGCTGCGATGATCACATCGATTTCAGCTATTCAAAGAGGCTCGTCGACGAATTTGCCAAGCAGATGGTCTGAGCGATTCCACCGACGCATCGTGTATGCGCTGCCACGTCTACAGTCGAGGTTCTGAGGTGGAGTGGGACGCAAGAATGTTAGCCGGAGCGATCGATCGTTTTCTCGACACTTCGTTTCAACAATTCGACATTTGGAAGTTGACAATCTCCGTTGGGCAGCGACAGGAAGAGCGTGGCAAGACTATCATATGGATTAGAAGTTGGATTTCCAGAGGCCAGAAGGGTCGCCTCTGGGTAGATCTCAGTTATGCAGGGGTCCCATTGACCACCACACGGAAGGCCGGAGTCCTCACAACTACGAAACACCCTTTGCGGCTCTTTCGCAGTACTAAGCCCGGCCACTAACAAGAAACGACTTGGAAACTTTAGGATTGATGTGCTGTCCGACCTTTTACTTTTGTGGGGTAACGGACCGGCTGGAACGAGATGATTTTTTGGGTGTCACGCCTCGCACACCCAGACTCCTGAGCACCACATGGACGAATGGCAACCAAGTGGAAGTGCATTACATACTCGTCTTGGTATGCATATGGGTGGTGCGCACGGGATAAAAGGCTCCTGCGGTCTACCCGTGGCGAGTCTTTCGATCAACAGTGGAGGAGGGTGGGCCGCATGGACTGCATGGTTAGGATACGCCATCGACTGGTTTGAAATGGTGCATCAGGATAGCCCATTCGCCTCGATTGGCTTCCCTGACCCACGAAACGAGAGGGGTTAAAGGTGCTGCAACGTGGCGAGCAGAGTTTGGCCCGTCCTCGTTCTATCCAGGATAACCAAAGATGGTTTGAGGTTGATGCAATGTCGCAGCCACCACCACTTGGGGAGCTGGAGAGACACTACCTTGTCACATCTCATATAAGCCGGTAGGACGAGGCAAACGGAGGGAATCCACTGCATTCGCTCCCGTCTTTGCCCTGTCCATCAAAACGCTCACATCTTTCCGGAAATCTTGCGCTGATGTCAAACAAGGTGTGGGAGGATTGATGCTACGAAAATGTCGTAGCAGGGGACATGTCAACTTGGCTTGTGCGAGCATCAGCATTGCCAGTCATTGCAACCACCGTTGGTACCTCCACCGCCAGCCTGCTTTGCGGCTTTCGGTGAAGAGCGCAGTAGGGCCCAGCGCCTGACGAAAGAAAGATTAATGAGAATTTTCTTGTTTTCTGCTTCCTAGTAGTTGACACAACTCGATGTCTTCAGCTAGGCGACGCTTTCACTACTGGCCGCTGTCGCCATAATTGCTTCCACCAGCTTTCAGGCTCGATCAGGTAAACCCGCACCGCATGCTGACAAGGGCACGTTGTCTCCATGTCAATGTGGTGGAGCGGGGTCAGCTATGTGCTGGCCTCTCGATCGTCCCGATCTGTTGGATATCTTGCCTGTCTCTAGCCTGGGGGTGACCATAGCCGGGTATGAGCAACATTCCCGGCTTACGACAATCAATCTTTCGTGTCATGTCGCATCCACTGTGTCAATAGACTGATGGTAATGTAATGGCAGGCTGCACCGCATGGAATACAGCCGAATAATATTGGAAGTAGGAATCGACAATCGAGATATTACGAGTGAGTGCGTAGCACGACGCATCACGACACATTCACAACCTCCAACTATCAGGCACCACTGCGCAATTTAAGGTGAGATCCCGCTCTGGACTCGATTGACAGCTGTCAAAACGCCAAACTGCAATGCCAAGCTGCACCGCGCGGTGTTTGTGTTGCTTGGAGGCAAAGTAAGTTCGGCAAGTATTCTATTTACACCTGCTCTGCGATTTTCAATCGTCATCATTGCGCCAGAAATTTTCATTTTCGAGACGAAAATGCGCAAGGCGGGAAGGTAAACAAGGCCTTTCTGTGACCTGGTGGAGTAGCGGGAAGATGGGCGCGGAAAATCGTTTGTGGATTGTGTCGTCAGACGTCAGAAGGGAAGCCATGGTCTGATAGTGGTGGCCCCTTTTCCGACCGCTCTGGGCTAGGCGAGTCGGGGTGGCGATGGAAGGGTGGCAAACCGCATCTCAGCATAGCCCACTTATCGTCACCTAGAAATTCTCGGTCGCCATTCTTCCTCTATATCTAAAGCTTTTGAGTTATGCTCTTTGTGTCGTCGTTCTCCAATGAATTTCTGATCTCGCAATTAGACGTCGTCACCTGTTCGCAGCTCTGCCACGTCATGTGATATCTCCTGCTATGCCTGCTCGCGGGTAGGGCGAGAAAGTGAAAAGGGCTGCAGTTTTGGGATTGCGACACCGAGTGCTCTCATTGGAGGAAAGTTTGGGGATGGTGAACAATGAGAGGGATGGGCCGAAGCGAGGCGGGGCGCGACATGGACGCGTGGTGATGTGGCCACGGACATGTGACCTAGTGTGGTCCGGAATTGGGCCGTAGGGCACGCGTCGAAACATGTGTGTGAAAGGTGAAGAAATGGTAATGTCGGAGGCTGGGAGGGTATTGTCAAGCTTAAGTCGAGAATACGGTTACACGTGGTCATGACAGCGGCTCGGAAGATCGGAAGGAGAGGACCATGCCGCCCGCTTGAAGTTATCGGCTGTGGGTAGATAGCTTGCTTCAATACCATTGCACCTCACTATTCCTGACCTTGAAGTTTCACTTGCTTTCTTGCTGCCCTTCTGGCATGTCGTTCCAGAATGCTCTGAGGCCCTCGGGGCATTGTCTAACTGATTGAAGTGTCTTCTTAGAAGCGCGAGACTTGCTCCGTGAGTATCGTAGTCTATACCTGGAACTCGGCAATGGCCGGCCTACCAGGGACAAACTTTCAAATGCAGTTTTGGAAGAGAAAAGCTCCGTCAAAATTGGTGGATGCGTTTGAGGACCTTGGACGCACCCTAGAAATACTGAGTGCCGACTTTTAGGAAGAAACGGAGGCCATGAACTTCCAAAATCCGTGACCGGAGTACGAAGTCCATTGGCAACGGAAGGCTTTTGGCAGGGCAATTGGTTCTGTTTCGCCCAGGCTCTTCTGGTCAACTTATGCTGGGGCTGGTCTGCGCGATTGACTATCGAGAGCGGGTATCATGAACGCGAAGCTCATACACTGTCAGCTCCTAATGCGTGACATCTAATTTGTTTACATGCCTTTACCTTCTGAAAAGCATGGTTAAGGGTATGCAGAAAGACGTCAGAAGCCAAAATTTATGCCCTAATTCGGGGAAATATCTTGCGGGACATATGGAAGGCAGTAAAGGATAAAAGAGAGGATTCATCGCCACCTTTCGGGAGCCCCGCAGATAAACACGGCGACAACATCCAAACAGCCGAACCAATTTGTCGCCGCCAGGTAGCGAATCCACAATTCATAGCGTTGGCATCGAGGGAACAACTTCTCGACGTGACGGCGCTGGTGATCGCGAGGTTCTTGGAAAAAAGCGAACGGTGAACGGACTGCCCCTGCTCGACATGTAACTTGTTTACCGACTTCAATTTTCTCAAAGACTTTATTGGCCGCATGCAGAAAAGCGTCAGAAGCTGAAATTCATGCTCTGACTCTGAACGACCTCTTGCAGCGCATATGGAAACCCAATCACGAATAAAGAAGAGAACTGGTCCCAATTTTCATATATCTCGACAAGTCAACCGTTTGACAGCACACACACATACTAATCAAGCAAATTACGGCCTGTAAACCGACAAGCGAGTCAATATGTTAGTAAAGAAACCTCATCTTAACACCGTCAAGCTCGCTGTCACCAGCTTATTCTTTGGCAGCAAGAGTACTACAAACGAGTACCAAGGCCGACTAATCGGTTTGTAATGATTCGCTCTTCAGATAGGAAGAATCTCAGATTCCGGCATGAAGTTTCCCGAGGATTCTCTGCGTTACTCCAACTTTCTCCTTTGTTAACTACCTGGCCTCGTCAGAAGACCATATTTCTAGAATGCTAAGGCTTAAAGAGTAGTTGGTTGGTTTTAATTTCTGCGTCGTATACCCTCATACTCTTTATTTCCTGGCCATTGGCTATATCGCTTCACTTGGGGCCCCTCCATCTTCCTCGTCCTCGCTCTCCAGATCCTCAAGCGGGAACGTCAAAATCGCCGCAATATCCCCCAACCCCTCCAACTTCTTCCCACTCTCATGATCTGAACTTAAGACCCTTACCTCCCCACCGTCCTCCTTAACCCTATCCACCAACCTAACCCACCTCTTCCTCTCCCCAATAACATTACTCCTAAACAACTTATTCCCAATCAACAGCACGCCCCCACCACGCCCCACAGCCCCCTTATCAACAGCCTTCTCCACCTCCCCCTTCCCATACCACGCCCTCCCATCATCCTTCCTCAACATCTCCTCGAAACTGCTCATCAGCTTGGTCTCCCGCGCGTACTTCGTATCCGCCAATTTCGCCATCACCTCCGGACTAGCAAGCACCTCATTCAGCGCATGCAGATGACCGCTACTAGAATGAATAACGACAAAATTCGTTTTATTCCCCAGGACAGCCTTCTCGCCTTTCTCGTTCGCTTTGTCCAGGATGTACTTCAGGAATCCCTCGGCCACAAAGCCAGGGGAGGCGATTAACAGGGGGCGCTGCTCGGTGATGTCGACGTGTCGCCTCAGCGTCTCCGACGTCGTCGCATAAAAGCGTTGAAGGGACTTATCATGGTCTGCGCTTGCGCCGCCTTGGCGTTTCTTTGCGACTGGGACTTCGACGCGTTGGCGCAATATGGTTTGGTATTCGGTGATTAGGCAGACGTTGGCGATGCCTTCTTGCATTACGACGGCGGGTACGACGCCTTCTTTGTCCATCGTCGTCGCCTCCCTCACTGCATCCAAAGCTATGGAATCCCATCCACCATTTTCCAAACTTTTTTGTAGGTTAAAGTTCCGGTTCAACTCGAGGTCGAGGGTGTGGAAGGCGCCCACGCGCACCCATTTGTTTTCGTTGCAGACGCGGCCCGAGACGTGGAGTTGACCGACAGCGGAATCAAAGTCGATGGCTGTTACTGAGATGGAGAGGGTGATGTGGACGCGGGTTGAGTTTGTGCTGCCGGTTGCTGATTCGGTGGTTACTCTGCGCAAGGCGGAGGCGGTGAGGGTGTCGGTTGGGGAGATGAGGTTGTATGCGTGCCACTGCGACATTGTTAGTGCTCCGAAGACGTGGATAGGTAAACGTGCGAGGCATGTAGACTGGTGGCGCATAGCCATTGCTGGAGGTGCGCGCAGATGTTGGGTGGACGTACCATGTCCTCCGGCTCCTCGGGCAGCAGGACGACTGTGCCTGTGCCATCTCTTTCTATGTTGTTTTTTATCAACCTCATTATGTGTTCTGGGTTGGTTGTGAGTTGTTGCTAATTCGACGAGATTGTGCATGTCTGGTGTTGCGCGCGATATGGCGGGGTAAAGCTGTCGCAGTGTGATGTCTTGGCAGCCTCGTGGTACGTCACTCACACTTGTGTTTAAGCTTGGAGCTTGGGCGCTTAGAAGCACGGGCCAAATGAAACGAACTAAGCAGAGCAAAAGTGTCTCTGGAGCAGTATAGAGGAGTACCATAGTATTTGCTACATTTATGCTCACATCAGTTAACCATCTTCTATTCGTTCGGGAACACAAACGATTATCCACGTCGTAGTGCCTAGTCCATATGAGAGGCATAGCACAGTATGTTTAGGTGTATCAATTTGCTTGTTCTTATGCTGCTAGCTTGCCACGACATCACTCATATCTCATGGCCATCAGCACCGATAAAAAACGCCTTGCGTATCGTCAGTAGATCGTTGCCGCTTCCCTTACTTGCCGACACCAACCTCCTCACACCTCTGTATCCTCTCCTTAACATGCTCCACATCCATCAAAGCAATCTGCTTCTCATTCTCTCCCATCCCACTCAACTTACCCTCCCCGAGCTTCCTAGCGAGGGCCAATTCCAGCCTCTCACTCGTCGCTTTCAACGGCTGCAAATAAATCTCATCAACAACACTAAGCATGCCTTCTGGAACCGTTACTTCCTTGCCTTCCCATTGGGTAATAAATATAAGGAAACCGAGAGCAGCCATGTTGAAGACATACGTCTTATTGAAGTCCTCCCACAACTCTGCTTCTCCTTCTGAGCTCAATGCGAATTCATACGGAAACAGATATGGTTGGAGAACTGACAGCGCGGCGGGCGAGGCGAACGCGTTGCGTTGTGGCGAGTGAGTATGTCCTTCATGCCCCAGTGTTTGTGCCGTGCTACTCGATCGCTTGTGCGCTGTGATCAGTTCCTCCTTAAGCCAGCCAACGGCCGAGGCACGGAGAGATTCGTAGGGACAGTGCTCAAGCGTATCCGCCAGGAATTGCACTCTGACCGTGTCGGCTGGATGTGCGTGCAGAATGTTGCCTATGAGGATATGTGCTGCGTAACGAAGGCGTTCGTGTGGGCAATTTGCGGAGATGAGGGAGAGGGATTGCAGGAGTTGGAGAAATTCGTCATCCTCTAGTGGTCCTGAGACGAATTTATCGTTGTTCTCGAGCCACAGGCCGATGGCTAGTAAAGCGTCGATCAAAGACGCGTCTTCTCTACCTGTATTCTCAACGCCGTGGACGCCTATGAAGCTTGCTAATATGGTTGCGAAGTCCGGGAAGAGTGTAAGGGTTGGTAAAGAGGTGTGTGTCGTCTCAAAAAGTGTCGAAGAGAAAATGGCATGTGTGAGGAGGAACAACGTTCCAGCTCTCGACAATGGAATGTCTTCCGGGGCGTTCGGCATGTTTGCCTCCGCCTCATCCCCATCCCCATCCGTGTCCACCGGGCTCGGTGGCTCGATATCCTTCTTCGCCTTCAGCTGCTCCAGCATATACGTTGAGTCACGCAGCTCAAGGTCCCTAGCCAGCGCAACCATTTGACCCACCCCCGCCTCGCGCTCCTGTAGTTCCGGGTCTTCGCGATATGCTTCACACCTTGTCTTCCTCCCTTGCACAACCTTGGATGGTTGATAGTGCTCCAGCAATCTTGGCGCCCATTCAAGGCGACTCTCATTGACATACAGCTCCAAGACGTGGGTGAGGAATGATTGCAATAGCTTCTTCGTTATCGCTGATTCTTTTGGATCTTCTGCGCTCGCCTCCGGGTCAGGCGCTTGTTCACCCTTGGACGGCTCTGTGATCGCCAAGTTCTGCATACTCAGACTACTCTTTCTCGTTGGCAGCGCCGGCCTTTTTTGTGGTGCAAGAGTCTGTATAAAGCTTACGACTGCGTAGGTCTCTTGTGGTGATGGTTTATAGGCAGCAAGAACAGCCATCATTGAAGTTGAGAGGAAGCGGGACGGGTATTTCGTCTTAATCCTCGGGTGCAGAGTCGCAAGCATGTTCACTAACGTCGTGAATTTATCGCTATCACTTGGTCCACCATGCAAGGCACCATTCGTATCCTCCATCTTCCTATCCACTATCTCCCGTGCTTCTTCTACTGATTCCGGGATGACATCATCCTCTCCCACCCTCAGGACTCTCAGCGCTTCGGCCACCTGCAATATAACCTCTCTAGGGTTTCCGAGGCGTGCTATTGTCTTTAGGCATTGTGCGGAACCGGGAATAGGGATAAGCATGTGTATCAGATCCCAGCCAATCTTTTGGCACAGCGGAACATCTTGGAGAACCTCGTTCAGCGTTGGGAGGAGCGCAGGTGTGAGGTGGGTTTCGATGATTGTGAGGTATGTGAGGTCGTCTGAGACTGGTGGTCTTGAATCCTTGACCGCTGTGATACTTTGTTCGAGTGTTGGTGGGTTAGACATTGTAGGGGTTTATGTGGGTGTCGGTGTTAAAGAGTGTGTATAGTTGAAGTTGTGAGTGGTGTTGTGAGTGGCAATCTGGAACTTGCATGAACGGCCCAGACAGAGCTGGCTACGACATGACCCCGCTGTAGCTGTAGCCTTGGCCGATAGCGCGAGGCTGGGGTCATGTCTTGGCAGGCAGAAGGCTGAAGTATCACTTGGCATTCAACTATCCTCCATCCAGCTTAGCTTTCATCATCGGCACAACATCGGCTTCGTCGGCGACTTCTACGGCGACAGCGGCAAAGCGGCACTTGGTCTCTTCTCTGCCCATCTATGGTCAGTGGCTTGACAGCGGAATGTAGATCATCCTTAATTAAGCTCAATCCGGAATGTTAACCCCCACGGGATGGTAATGGCGATACCCTCATTGGCGGATTGATGATGATATTCAATGCCAGGCGGGGGGACCCGTATGTGGGGGAGGGTAACCCCGCTGAATGGAGGGGAAAGCTTGACCTCATCGCCGGGTGAAGGTGGGTGTTCATTGAATATATGCAGCTAAGTGGCTGCTTTCACTTGTCTATCCTTTCTTAACCTTTCAACCTTTCATCCACGTTCAAAGGATCACTATATACACTATTCTAGCCATTGACCTCCATACAAACACAATGGCGTCCCCACAAGAAGGCACCCAAGAGGAGCCTCGCTACCTCGACTTCCCATGTATTCCTCCCGGAACCATGAGAGATGGCAAGCCAGTTCTTAATCGTTGGTCTGGCTTCCTCACAAAGGACCATGACTTTCCCGGGGCTCAGGTACCACAAACCCTATCGGTAAAAGCGACTCAGATGGTAACCAGTTAACAGGCTATGCTCTACGCAGCCGGTGTCCCAAACCGCGAAATGATGAAAAACGCTCCTCACGTCGGAATCTCCACAGTCTGGTGGGAAGGAAACCCATGTAACATGCATCTCCACGACTTGGGCAAAGTCGTAAAGCAAGCCGTCCTAAAACAAGATATGCTTGCATGGCAGGTGGGTACACCTCTCCGTCAATCTTCCAACATATCACTAACCGGATAACTAGTTCAACACGATTGGTGTCTCAGACGCAATCACCATGGGGGGTCCTGGAATGAGATATTCTCTGCAGACTCGGGAGATTATCGCAGATTCAATCGAGTCAGTAACTTGCGCTCAACACCACGACGCCAATATCTCCATCCCGGGCTGCGACAAAAACATGCCCGGCGTAATCATGGCCGCGGCCCGCCACAACCGTCCCTTCATCATGATCTACGGTGGCACGATCAAGAAAGGCTTCTCCGACACCCAAAACCGCGACATCAACATATCAACCTGTTACGAAGCATCCGGGGCCCTCACATACGGCAACTTGACGGCAACTGACGGGAAATCCTCCGCCGACGACGTAATGGAAGATCTAGAACGCCACGCATGTCCCGGCGCCGGAGCCTGTGGCGGGATGTACACTGCGAACACCATGTCGACCGCTATTGAAGCCATGGGTCTCTGTCTGCCTGGCTCCTCTAGCAATCCGGCCGAATCCCCGGCGAAGTTGAGGGAGTGTGAGAGGGCGGCTGAGGCGATCCGTGTTTGCATGGAACAGGACATCACACCGAGGAAGTTGATGACGAAGGAGAGTTTTGAGAACGCACTCGTCCTCACCATGGCTTTGGGTGGGTCGACAAACGGCGTCCTGCATTTTCTGGCTATGGCACGCACCGCTGAAGTAGATCTCAGGTTGGATGATATTCAGAGGGTATCCGATAAAATTCCATTCCTCGCCGACCTGGCGCCGAGCGGGAAGTACTTCATGGAGGACCTATACGATATCGGTGGTACGCCATCCGTCCTCAAATATCTCGTCGCAGCCGGGTTGATAAACGGTAAAATCCCAACAGTGACCGGCAAATCCCTCGAAGAGAATTTGAAGTCCTTCCCCTCCCTCCCACAAGACCAGGTAATCATCCGTCCGCTCGACAACCCAATAAAGTCCTCCGGCCACCTCCAGATCCTCCGCGGCAACCTCGCGCCTGGTGGCGCAGTCGCGAAAATCACCGGCAAAGAAGGTTTGGAATTCACCGGCAAGGCGAGGGTGTTTGACAAAGAACATTCCCTCGATGAAGCTCTGAATAAGGGAGATATTCCACGTGGTGAGAATCTTGTCTTGATAGTCAGGTACGAGGGACCAAAGGGCGGCCCGGGAATGCCAGAACAACTCAAGGCCTCAGCAGCGATTATGGGGGCTGGGTTGACCAACATCGCGCTGGTTACTGATGGGCGTTACTCTGGTGCTTCGCATGGATTTATTGTTGGTCATGTTGTGCCGGAGGCTGCTGTTGGCGGACCGATTGGGATTGTGAGGGATGGTGATGTGGTTACGATTAGTGCGAAGACGAATACGATCTCAATGGATGTGTCTGACGTGGAACTCGAGGCTAGGCGCAAGGCTTGGAAGCCCACCAGGCCGTTGGTCAACAGAGGTACGCTAGGCAAATACGCAGCCCTGGTCGGCAATGCTTCCGAGGGCGCTATGACGGATCTGTTTTGAGCGACTTGCACTGGATGCGGGAGGCGTTACGTGGTTGGTATGTAGTTGACATGGTTGCATTACTGTTGGATGGTTCGCAATGTCACAATTGTATCTTGATCAACGACTCCAGAAGAATGTATATTAAAACGGTTATCTCTCTACTATTAC
>RCNJ01000148.1_pt1 | contig 56460 bp, 50 predicted proteins | sample 2041171 | NCBI WGS metagenome assembly RCNJ01 (sample SAMN09708213, study PRJNA481090) | feces metagenome | biome: feces | host: Pygoscelis adeliae | place: Antarctica: Rookery Lake | collected 2010-03-01 | reverse complement strand
AGACGGCCTTGGTTTGGTCGAGGACTGGGAGTGCGTTCAAGACACCACCGCAAGCTTCTGCAACGGCTGGTGTTGCTGCAGAAATGAGAGCATCGTAGTTGGCACAAAGGCAGGCGTAATCACCAGCAAAGGACTCACCCGTGGCATCGATCGGAGCGATGGCGCAGCTCAACACAGCGGCAATCTCAGCCTCGCACACTGGCTCTGGCTCAGGGCATGGTGTTGTCGTTGGCTCATCTCCTCCAGTGGTCTCAGTCTGAGATGGCTCTGGATTAACAGTCGAGGATGCAGTTGGCTGCTCATCTCCATACTCCGCGGCACAGACGCAAATGTCGTCCGTGACCTTAATAACTTTAGTGAGCGAGCTAAGGGGACATTTTCGGATTACGCAGGGTGTGGCTATGCTGGATATGGCTTTCTTAGTGTCCGGATCACATTTGCAAATATAATCCCTAGTTGGAGTTAGCGTCATGTCACACATAGGATCATATGATCTAATAGGGCTGGGGTAACTCACGTCTGATCACAGCCAACTCCTGCAGCCCCCTCATTAAGACACTCCAGCGCGCACTCGGGAATCCTAGATTAACGAGTCAATGCTGGTCTCGAAAAATCATTTCGAAGGTGTTACCTCTCAGTGAGTGGATCGCATTGGGGAGGGTTTCCCGGTGGTAACCCGGGCTGAGCTGAGCCCAACGCGGCAAGCGCGAGGACAGCCGCTGGTAAAAGCAGCCTCATGATGAAAAGCAAGTGTCCAGTGGATGGTTCGTGCGATTCGTGGGAGAGATAACGACAGTATGGTGAAGGATTGCAAAGCAGGATCAGAAGCCAGTTATATACGGGAGAGAGATCAGCAAGATGGATGAAAGGCAAGGAAACTCCACTTCCGCATCTCTTGGTGTCCTCGCTTAACGCTATAACTTCCCAAGAAGGATCAGGGAGAGCTTGGAAGGCAAGCAGACATGTCCAATGAAGAAGCTCCTCACACCGGACCTGAGCTACAGGGAACCATCACCGGAAGCTCCATTAATGATGGCCAGATGTTCCCCCGCCCTCTTACCACAAACGGAGTAGGTCGTTTTGTTCGACACCGTTTAGCTACACCAACTTTACGAGCCGGACCATCCTTTTCATGAGATTTTGAGAAGAAGCCGCGGATCTATTCCTTTAGAGCCTGGTGTCGAAGGGCTTCCAGGCAGCTTTGTGTTCACTTCGCTCCTTCGAGTGTCAATCTCCGACAACAAAAGTAGTGTGCGTCAGGGATCAGATCTTGATCACTGACCATGACGACGCGTCGATGGAACCCGTGTTGGATTCGAGCCTTCATTCATTCTGAGGAGACTTTAGTCTGCAGGGGTGTGCCTTCAAACGGGTAGCTCCTAAATCAATATCGGAAGCACCGCCGAGTGGTAGCCAGGCTAACTTGTCATTACCCCGGATGTACTACCCCATGGGGTGTGGACATGCGTTGTGCGGGGAAGTGGAGAGACGGGCACTAGCGAATATGTTTACTGGGACCCGGCAGCCCCAACTTGGAGGAACATTATTCCCGGTGCATCGACCATATAACCACTAGTGCTGAATCCGTCGTGAGCCCGAGGATATAACCTCCGTTTGAGGTGCGGATTGACCGAATTTATGGCCCAGTCCCCTGGTAATAGTTCGTGCTGACTCGCCGGAGATCGAGCTCTGAGATTGCGATTGATGACTTATTTGGAAAGACATGCTGATCTGTAAGGACAAAATCATTTGGTCTGTTAAGTGGTGGCCTGAACACTCACGTTTGATACTGCTTGTCACGAGACAAGACCGATATTGTTAAGGCTCCGTGATTATGCACAATGTTGTGTGAGATATCCGCACTGAAGACTCTTATACCAATCGGACCTCTCCCCATTTGGTGTGAGTTCCGACGAGCACGAGAACCTTATAGGCTGAACGATGAGAATATGAAAGTGTGACAGAGCCAGTTCGCAAGCCTCATCGTTGGCGAGGTGGTTGCAGTTCTCGAAGCGACCAAGATCTTGCGTTGCGCAGCCAAGCTTCGCCAAGCAGGGACGGATTTCCTTTCCGGTTAGCGTCGCAAGCAGGATGTAAAAACGAGGAGTCATGATTCGTGTTCCTGGGAATCCCGGGACGATTAATAGAATCCCTCCACATTAACTCCTGCGATTCGTCCATTCGTGGCTGTGACACAGTTTCTGCACCAGTAGGCGGCATGGGCGTCACTTTTACTGAGTACTACAGTATAAGAGAGCTTGCGGACTAGTTTAAATCCACGGTGAACGTCGGCGATGTACCTCGATATGGTAACTAGAAAATGGCTAGAGCGCGCGGGCCCTTACTAGCACCCACTAGCACGACCCAATGGATCATTCGTGCCTTGTTATGCGTCGTTAACGGGCCGTCCATATGGCGAGAGAAAGTGAACCTTCTGAGCCGGTGCCTTTTCTGCCTGACCTCCTAAGCACCGTTGTCCCACATCGGAGCTGTTCTGTTCCTGTAGTTCCTCCGGTGCCACCTTTCGGAATACATCACAGTCCAAGACTGCTTTGCGTCCATTGCCAACTCTCCGATGCCAATATTGGCTTGGCATGATGGTTTTTGTGGAATGGCCCCTGTCCTTCAAGAGAAGAGAGCAGCAGCATGTGGGTTGAAGGATCGCCGACTTTGAAGGTCCGGATTATACTCATGGCTGCTTTGCTGTGCCTAATAGTCATACAACATGTCGTGACAAGATGAGTATATAGGTCAATGTAGTGGTGCGCTTCTTAACATGCTTCTGCGAAGGCCATAATATCTCCAAAGCTTCCACTGTAACAATTCGTTCGCCACTTCTTCTCTGTATGGCAACTAGTTCTCAGAAACTCAACTCCCTTACATCGTAAGAGGCGGGAAGTATTACCCCGCTCAGACGGGGTAAGGACGGGAGACGTACCAGAAGCCCGTCCTAAGCATCTTGAGTGGAAGCGGGCCCTCCGGGGGTTGTGCTGGACTTGATTTCGGGAGTCGGCACATATCAGCGAGCTAGTGAGTTGGCCGCCGGTAGGTATTGCTTGGCATGGCGCATCTGAGCATTGGCAATTATAAAGCTATTTATCGTCTGTACGGAGTATGCCCAAGACACAAATGTCGACACCTTTCAGTGGGAGATGACATGAATGGGAGAGACTCCGCCTGTACTTCGCTACGAAGAAAGAATACCATGGCAGAACAAGAAGAGCTGGCCGAAGTGTGGGCGCGGAGGAGTGAACAGCATCTTTACGACTTAGCAGCAGAACGGAAAGGGCGTAATCTTTACCTTGAGAACTAAAACGAGGCGATTGGGGTGACTCCCCTAACCGATTTCTCGCTGGCGACTCGTTCTGCTCGCAAGTTTCTTGACGATCAGATTTATAGAGGTAACATGGCCTATGCACAAGATGATGTATCAGTGCTAATTCAAGTACAGTAAACGGCTGGCCAATGTCGAGACAATAAGAAATGCAGTAATGTGGCTCGTTCCTGACGGTGGGTCGCGGCTGGTGGTGACCTGGGTGGCTTTTGACAGCGGGACGCTGGGGATTCCTCGGATGTTGCCGGCAACCACGCGGGGCATTGACACTGACAGCACCGCGGGTCAGCACATTCCCCACCGGCACCATATAGTACTCTTTACCTTATTATCCCTTGTCGGATATACAGCGTCCTGACTCGGATTACTCCCAAATTAGGCAACCAGTTGACGACCTACGATGGTGGTTTGGCGGACTCCCAGGAATCGCCGATGTCCGAGGCCAGCTGCGGCAGTCGATGATCTCAGCGAAAGCTGGCGTCCCGGGGCAATGAGAGATAGCATTAAAGATTTGGGAGGGCGGTCGTACTCGTATGCCACCCAAAGTGCCGGGTACGAGCTCGTCGCGACTCAAAGGCAGGCGCGCCACAGCTGAACTCCGTTTAGCGCCAAGCATACTCCATACAAACGCGGTTAACTGTCTTAAAGGCGGGAAGGATAACACGACCTGCGCCACAAGTTCCGTATGCCGCCTGTGAAGGTCAGCTAGTACGAGCACGAGCACGGTACAACGACGGCAGATCAGCCTCGTGTGTTTTGCTTGCCGTTCATGCGCTCCTTTCTGCTGTACTCGGTACAATTTCTTTTCGTGTAACCACTCCTCTTCTTCGCGCTTTCCATAGCTTTGATTTTGTCAAGAACAACCTATAGCTATGGACGCTGAGATGTCCCAGGACAGCCTATAATGCTTCGCCAACGCATCCCGTCTTGGGCTGCCCTCCTCCTCTCTGCAGTACTCATCTTCTCGTGGACCTGGCTTCTGGCGCGGAGCATCTCTTATCGGGACCCAGGCTCCCGCTTCTTTGACCCTACCCGCGCTTATGAGCAGTCATACTCGCTCCATCGCAGTGCCGAAGCCGACCAGTATCAAGAGGCCATCCAGACGTGGCTGAACAAGACGGAAGGCGAGGGCAGCAACGGCACCGCAAGGAGTCTCTATGATGCGAGGCCTCCCGGCGTTGGAAGCCGTGGTCCCAATCCAGCCGTCTGCGCAACTTTCATAACCACAGCCCGCAAAGTCGGAAGCCAATATGTAGACGTGAGTATCCACTTCCCGTCCAACCACTCTTCGCCACATCAGCTAATAAATTGATAGAGGGCGATCTCCTCGGCCCTCCACAATCTGACACCCACCGAACGGCGCCTCCTCGACCTAAGAGTCTACTTCTCCAATCTCGATCCGACCATCCACCCAGCTTGGAACGGCTGGGTGATTACAGTTGCCGACGCCACGTTCTCTCCCAACGAGATCGCTTGTCCCGAGGTCTTAAAGCCAATGCAGGAGCTCGCAGAGGCAAAGGACTGGCATGCGAAGTCCGGGCTAGACTACGCGTTAGCTCTAGAAAACTGCCTCGAGAACTCCACAGCACCATATATAGCGATCTTCGAAGGCGACGTCCTGCTCGCCGACTCCTGGTTCGCGCGTGTCCTTACCGGACTGCATGAAGCAGAGACGAGATTAAAAGACACGAGATGGCTATACATGCGCCTCTTCAACGAAGAGCGTGCATGCGGATTTGCGAGTACAGACCTCTTCGGGAACGGGCTACCGAAAACCATCTTCCTGGTTTCCTCCCTCACGGCCGCCATTCTTGCACTCGCTAAGCGCGGCGCGAGGATGAGAGGCAGCCACCGACTCGACTTCCTCAACCGTCCATTCCTCGTCCTCTTATGTACGGTCGTCATCCCACCCTTCATAATCCTCTTCTTCCAAACCGGCAAAGCGACCGTCCTGCCCCCCTCTCCCGGTCTCAGAGTAGAGGATTTTGGCTGCTGCACCCAAGGCATCGTCTTCCCCCGCGGAGAAGCCGGCCCGGTTATCAAGCTTATCCGTGAGCAGGCGAGGAAGGAGAATTATGATGTGATTATGAGTAATTATTCGTAGATAAATGGGATTCACGGCCTCGCGCTCTATCCAATGATGGTTCAGCATATGGGGTTCGAGAGTATAATCAATCCAACTAGGGAGAGGGGAAGGGCGATCTGGAGTATGGCGTTCGAGAATCTGAGCGGCAAGAAGCTGGCCAAGGAGCATAGGAAGATGGTTGGGAGATTGTTTGGGGAGTATGTGTGGCTTGAGGATGGTTGAGGTGAGGTTGTTAGTGAGAGAGCACGATGAGCTTGGTATGCATCCTTCGTTTGGCTTTCTCATATGTATTATGGCTCTTTGAGAAGGTAGATTTGTAGATGGTGGATGGACCATGGACGGTCTTTCTCAAGTTGTGGAGAGCTCAACAATCGTCGGCGCATTGTAGAGGCATCTTTGATTTGCGGAGCCGTCGAGTGAGGTCATGGTGATCTACAGGGAAGCTCCGGGGAGCTGAATCTAAAGAGCAACACTGATATCAGACTGATTTGCAAGGTAAGGAGACGTCTTCAGTCGGTTTGGCAATATGCATGGTGCAAGGGTGAATAGAAAGAACGATGGCGCCAAGACTAAAATTGAAAACCACTGAATAGGTATACAAATTAAGTTGGACTGAATACTGAGTACGTTGAATGTTAAGAAGATTGTTAACACCCTGTGAAAAACGAAAGTTGCACTTCAATAAGAGTATTCTCTGTCTCACACCTCTTCATAATCAATTTTTTTGCTAATCCTCGTGATGCGGGCCTAAAGTTTTAATTCCTGGTACGGCAGTGGCTAGCAAAGCTAGACCTGTCCAAAGTAGCATTAAAGAAGACAATGACCAAAAAAGGCGGTTTCTGTGCACAGTTGTAATTTTGATTTTGCCTTCCATCACTGTCCTCGTAAAGCTGCTCCATTTGGCTGCCGGCGATGCAGCTCGAGGCTTATCTTGCCAGCCCAACTAACGACGACTGTATCATTTCACGGTGATTTAGGCATCTGGTGTGACTACCACGGTGTTTGAACACCGGTTCGGAAGACCGCCACACCACCTGGTCTTCCAGAGCTGAAGAGTGCCTCGGAAAGGCATCAGAGGTGAGCGTAAGCCCCCCGGATTATCCGCAGGAAGGAGCTCTTTCTGGCGCAGCACTGCCACCAATTTTTGGATCTGGCACGCCAGATTTTCATCTATATCGTTTGATGGTTGCGCTGTGGAACCTTCATACAGACGCAGCAAGATCACTAGCGCGGAATCCTCGGCCGCCGCCGTTGCTGAGTATGGTTGGTTTTGGTGAATCGGCCTCACCCCCAACCGGCACATCCACTATTCCTCTTCTCTCGTGCCCTTTCCGCTGGATCAACCTGCTTCTTGGGCCAGCTCCTAGCAATATCGATCTGATTGCGTGGCGCATACACCTCGAGACACAGAAACAACAGATAGTCGATGATAGCGCACAAACAGAAGAGCTTCCCGGCCCAAATACCGCATCCATAGTACCTCTTCAGTCGATCTATCAGTGCAAAACTCTGTACACCTGCTCGCCCTCGCGTTGCGCTCCAGCTTGATTCAACGGCAGCATCATACCCATAAAACTCAGCTTCGCTCAGAGCCCCCGAGATCCCATCATATACTCTCTCCGTGCGACGAGCTACATCCGTCCACGAATACATCATCTTAACCTGATCATGAAAGCGCTCCGTCCTTACCTTATTCATCCTTAGCGCCGCAATAGCTTTCCCAGTAGCAGTGACAAGATCATCCTCCTCCGGCTTCGCAAATACTGTCATATGTGCCGGCAGTACTTCCGGGATACCTCCAACTTGTGTGCATACAACATATAACCCGCAACTAGCAGCCTCAACAATGACCGTCCCAAAAGCTTCTGTCAGGCTAGGATGAAGATATATGTGTCCTCTGACCATCACATCTCTGACTTCTTCGTGACGGACGGGTCCCAGCATTTCTACGCGCTCCTGGAGTACGTTTCGCTCTATCATTTGTTCAAGGTCGATTACCTTGGGCCCGGAGCCGGCGATGATGAAGCGGACGTTTGGGTGGGCGGCTAGGATGGGGGGGATGGCCGCGATGAGGAGATCGGTGCCCTTGTTGTAGAAGAGGCGGGATATTACGACGATGGTGATAGTGTCGTGGGGGCTAAGGTATGTAGGGAGAGGGGCGCTGGAATGCGACGACGGAAATGATTGGATCTGGTTATCGAGTGCGGAATAGGCTGGATGGTTGACGGGGCGGAAATTTTCTGCTACGACGGCATTGGGTATGACGGATACCATGAGAGGATCGAGGGAAGCTCTTAGCACAGTGTTCTCTTTACTAGCAGATGTTAGAGCTAGCATTCATCAGAGAAACGAGAACGGGCGTACCATGTATGGCTAACACAAATAACATGATCAACATCACTCAATGTAAACTTCAGCAACTTGTTGGTAAGAATGCTTCCCGCATCTGCGAAGCCGAAGAGCGAGTGATCTGTAAAGACGGTTCGCAAGCCCATCGTCCTCGCATGAAGGATCGCCTCATGGCAAAAACTGCTCAAACTTGCATGCCCATGCACAATCTCAATATTCTCTCGAAGAACTATGTTTCGAAATGTTGGGAAGAAGGAGAAGACTGTCGGGAAGGTCGAAGCTCGATAGATGACGAGGAATGGTACATGGTAGACTTTCAGTCCATTTGTTAGATATCGGACGCCAGTTCTGCCTTCGTATGCGTGCGTTATGATGATGACTTTGTGGCCCCGGTCAATCAGCTTCGTCGAGAGCTGGTATATGTGACTTTCGACTCCTCCTGGCTGGGGAAAGAAGAAGTCGCTGACCATCGCGATGTTGTACGGCATGGCGAAGACGAAGAGCTTGAAGCTCAAGCTTTGCGCTCAATGGGTGCTACGAGGCTCGGTCTGCTGCAATCATTTGAATTTCATCCTCGAGAAGTCAAGGCTGTCTCAACGTCAAAAACTGGTAGGAGGTTTAGAAGTTCTCGAGGGTTAAGTTACCTGGTTGGTTGCAATCGCGGCTGGGACATTGCGGTCCACGCGCCAAGCCAATCCCGAACATGCGCCCGATAAGGCGCGATAAAGATTTTTGGGAAACTTCCCTGAAGAAGCAACGCCGACAGGTTAGTAAACATAAGTCGCAGTTTGCGACACTGATTTGCGCCAATCGAGACACCATGTCGAACGCCTATGCACGTTATGTGCCCACGAAGAGGAATACAGCACCTCCACCTCCTCCCACAACAAACTATGCTCGTGCGCAACCGGCGTCGATGGTCTTTGAGACCCGCGAACAAGAACCAGAAGAACCAGCTCATTTTCAGTCATTCGTCCATCCGTCGAGAGCGAACGCAAATATAGTACCGGATCTACCGACCTATACTCCACTAAAGCGCAAGCACGAGCACGAGCATGCATGGCAGAGCCTCGACGAGCCAGCGCAAAGCTATAAAAAGCCAAAGAGAGCAGCTCCACCGACACAGAAGCAGGCACCACGAAAGCCGAATCCACCACCAGCTGCGAAACCAGCACCTCAGTATGAGAGCAAAGAGGTTAAGCGCGCGGCAAAGATTGCGCGCAGAGCTCACCAGAGAGCATTGGAGCAGGGCTTGGTGGTAGACGACGGAGCAACGGTAAAGGTGGATCTGGCGGCACCAAGGGATTGGATACCTCCAAAGGCTCCGGCCCAGCAACCAGAAACAACAAAACCTGTTGAGGAGGTCAAACCAAAGGAGAAGAGGCCACCGAAACGTCAAAAGGTCAAGGCCGCTGCTGTGGATGAGACGAAGACGGCGGAATGGATAGAAGAGGAGGACAAGAAGCACAAGGCTCTTCTCGCAAAGAGAGAGAGGTCGATGAAGAAGTTGGAGAGAATTGCCAAGAGGGAAGAAGAATTTGCACTGGACGATGACAAAGATGTGCAGATGACGGACGCAGATGCTGCACTACCAGAACCGATTGAGGTACACACTCTGGAGCCCCTGCCGCAACCAGAACCAAAACCTGAACCGGCACCAGTTTCTATATACTCAGCATTGCCTTCGTGGTTAGGAGAGCCTATACGTGTTGCGCCTACGGCAACTGCAACATTTGAAGACTTGGGTTTGTCGAAGGATGTTATTGGGCCGCTGGCAAAATCTGGCTTCAACAATGCCTTCGCAGTCCAGTCTGCGGTCTTACCTCTGTTGCTGCCTGGACCAAATCACCAGGAAGGTGATGTTCTTGTGTCAGCCGCGACAGGATCTGGTAAAACGCTGTCATATGTCTTGCCAATTGTGGACGATATAAGCAAAACCACTGTTACTCAGTTGAGGGGTCTTATTGTCATGCCAACAAGAGAGCTTGTCTCTCAAGCTCGTGACGTATTCGACATCTGTGCCAATGCATACGGTCATGGCGAGAGACGGCATGTCAGCGTTGGGGTTGCCATTGGTAACCAGACTTTGAAGCAGGAGCAGGCTGCGTTGATGAGACAAGATTTTGTTTATAATCCAGAGGAGTACCAAGCTCGTAGAGATCGCATAAATGCTATGTGGAGCTCAAATGGGGCCGAGGTCCCAGGAAACCATAACCTCATGGAGGAAGCCGACGACTCGGCACCTCTTGGACATCTGATCAAGTATCGTCCAAAGGTCGACGTTCTGATTTGCACTCCTGGAAGACTGGTTGAGCACTTGAAGGTCACTCCTGGCTTCACCCTTGAGCACCTGAAATGGTTGATCATCGATGAAGCCGACAAGCTCCTCGATCAGAGCTTCCAGCAATGGCTTGAGACAGTAACGGAGGCTTTGGCATCGCAGGAGAAGGTACACACTGGGCCGCCACGGAACAAAAAGTTCATCACTAAGGTTGTGCTGAGTGCCACCATGACCAGAAGTGTCGGTCTGTTGAGCGGTCTTAAGCTCCACAAGCCGAAGTTCGTTGTGCTTGAGGGCTCGGAGGAGGATGCGGAAGCCGGCCAGAAGAGAACGGAGATTTTGAACTTGCCAGATCTTTTGCACGAGTCCGCAGTTAAGGTCGACGACGAAGGACTCAAGCCATTGTATCTTCTCGAGATCTTAAAAACCAACGGCTTGCTCAAGATCAAGAAGCGCTCCGCGTTGGATTCCGACTCTGACACCGAGCCCAGCGACTCTGAGTCCCCATCAGACCCACGCTCGGATTCAGATACAGATACAGATTCTTCTGACTCTGACAACGACTCAGACAGCGACTCCTCTTCTTCCTCCAAACCAAAGAAGACCAAGAAAAAGCTCCCCCAAGCCCCAACCCCATCCCGCGGAGCCCTAATCTTCACCAAATCCAACGAAAATGCCGTCCGTCTCGGCCGCCTCCTCGCCCTCCTCACTCCTAAGAACGCTGGAAAAATCGGCGTCATCACCTCCACCACATCCCGCAAACGCACCTTGCGCTCCTTCCGCACCGGCAAGCACGAGATCCTCATCGCCTCCGACCTGGTGGCCCGTGGTCTCGATCTGCCTAACTTGGCGCATGTACTTAATTATGATATGCCGACATCTTTGACGAGTTATGTGCACAGGGTTGGAAGAACGGCGAGAGCAGGGAGAGAGGGGAAGGCGACGACATTGTTTACGGCGAGTGAGGGAAGGTGGTTTTGGAATGATGTTGCGAGGAGTGGGGTGAAGAGGAAGGAAAAGGTTGACAGAATCACCATTTCAGCTAAGGACACGTTCACGGAGGGAGATAAGCGGAGATATGAGAAGACGCTTGAGAAGCTGGGAAAGGAGGCTAGTGGAGTCGTGGAGAAGAAGTAGATGGCTGTATTTCTGGGGTACGGGGTTGGAATCTAGAGTAGATATCCTATGCATACGATTTGCCCACATCCATCTCTGAAAGCCGCGTGCAAAGTGCATAATCACACATAGCGAGTTTGGAAGCCGAAATGATGTACATTGTAAGATTTGAAAGTTTGAGTTAGAGAGAGTATTGAGTCAGGGAATGTGAGCGGGATTCAGTCGGTTCTAACCACAAGCGCTTCGCCAACGATGCCGTGCTCTTAAGAGTCAGTACAAACACTCGACATCTGCAAACTTGTTAGCTCTAGGGACCACGGTGGCAGCATCAACATCATAAATCATCTCTGCAAAGTCTGTGCCGTTGATGAACCAGTCAACATAAGGTATTTCAGTTTTGCTTTTCTCTCTCCGGCTTTCGTGGCATCGACATCAATCTCCATTTCACCTGCTGCTTTTCCACGGTCAAGTTCATGTTGAAAGGCTTGAAGTTAAACGAGAATGATGGACTCCAATTGGTCGAGGATCTCACTTCCTCGGCTTTCAAAAGCTAGTTGCCCTGCTTACGCGCGCAATGGACTGAGACGGCGCAGAAAGGCATCACCAAAACCACTCTTGCTAGCTCACTGTCCATCCTTCACCGGCGGTTTCCTCGTCGGCCTCGCCTTCTCCGCCGCCTCACAAAGTGTCGGCATCGGCGCCCTCATCTCCCACCCCTCCTCCCTTTTCACCTTCCCAACCCTTTGATACTTCGGACTATTCTCAAAGAAATCCGCCCAATGCTTCAACGCTTCATACGCCTGCTTCTTCGCCTGTCTCCTCTCCTGGTCAACCCTAATCTTCATCTCCCCGCTCGTAAACAAGACATCAATCTCCGGGTCGCTCTTTGGCATGAATGCCTCCTCCACATTGCGCAAATCAGGCGTGATATCGGTGTCGAAGCAGGAGGTTACGAAAGCACGTGAGGCATCCGCGCCGCCAAAGAAGTGATAAGAGCCGCCTGGGCCGTAGAAGCGGCGTCCGTTGCTTACATCGTAAATTGTGCCGTTGATGGCGAGGTAGATTGGCATTTCGGGGTCTGTGCCATCGAAGGCGCGGAGCTCGTCGTCTGTCAAGAGGTGAGGCTGGGCCTGAAAACTGGTTAATAAAGCGGTTTAAGGTACTCAGGAGACAGCCAGTTATCCTTACAAAGAGGGACTGCCAATATGCCAAATGGAGGACCTTTGGCCTGTTTGGACCCGTCAGTCCGGAGGTGTCGCGAGTCACGAACCAGCTGCCCAGACCGAGGAGAAGAACGAGTAATGTGGTTGTGCGCAGGATTTCGACGACAGTGATGCGGGGCTCGTCCTCTTCTCTGACAATGCCGGCTGCGGGGCGTGAGGATGCCAAGTGTTCCTCGGAGCCCGTCTCCGTCCTTCGCTGCCTTAGTTCAGACATTTTGACGTTTAGAGGACTGTCTTCAGACAGCAGCTAAGGGACTGGTTAAGTATGAAATGTGGAGCGTTTTCACGAACGAGAAATGAGGTGAGTGTTGAGGTTGATGCCAAGCTTCGCGAACCTTCAGACATGTACGCCGATGATCAATGGAGGAAAGTGTAATCCACAAGGTCCTTAGAATCTCTGATTTAATTATAGCGCATGGGAAAGCTAATGGCTGACAACACGAGATTAGAATTGAAACCAAAAAACTTGGCACCAAGTAAAATGCTTTGGGCACGGTAAATTTGGGTGATGTCACAGCTTCAGCATGGAGATATAGGATGCACTGATTACAATAGCTTCATGCACATCACGCGCAAAGAGACGTATGTTGGTGGTGATCCAAATGGCCTTTCTTCGATTTTCGTCAAGAACTCATTTGAATTGTCTGGATATGCTGCAACGAAAAGAGCTCCGAAAGACCAAGCAAATGCCGTCTCGTATCATGCCCGACTCCAACTCTGACCGTAGCGATATTGTGAGACCGGATTCATAACATCGTTTTAATACCAATGATATTAAAGGCGGATTTACTGCTCAGCGGCGATCTCGCGAGCTGTGAAATGTTAGGATGTCGATGCTTCACGTTGAATGGTATAACATACTGTAGATGGCGCACTTGCTGTGGGAGACGACCTTGCGGATGATTCCCTTCTCCTCGAGATCCTTAAGGCATCTGCGAGCGACGGAGCCGTTGATCTTCATTCTGTCGACGAGAACCGCGACGGTGATCAGGCGGTAGGTCTGTACATCCTTGTAGAGCTTGTCGGAGGTGGCCTTGTCGAGGAGGACGGCGTGCTGGGCCTTGTCCTTAACTATGGAGTTGTCAGAAACTTATTCGATCGGTAGCTGCAAACTGTGGCAATCACGAACCCTTTCCCTTCGACCACTTCTTCTTAGCCTTCTTTGGTCCGGTGTTTGCTGGAGCCTGGACAGATTATTAGTACTGCGTGTTATTGTCTCATACGATCTCTCAGCGTTCGAAAGACAAGTTTGATATTTCAAGGGCGGTTTTGGGTGTTTGTCAATAGATAATGACGCGTCGTTCTGAAGATTGGTTATGTTCAAGATGAAAGTGGCGACGAGTCTCGGAACTACGATCTCTTCTTTGCTCGGCCTTGCGCGTGTGGAAGCACTAAACCCTATGATGCGAGGCTCCGCCACGGTTTCACTGTCTTCTCAATGTTGATTGATTGTCGTGTTTGCAGTGCCAGAGGCATTCGATCAATTCGCCGCGCCCATTCTTTCAAGGTTGCCGTCGGGTCGCCGAAAGTCGTTATCGATGTGGCCTCGAAATATCAAACTTGCTCTCTCCTCCGCAGAATATTCGCTCGCGCTGTAATGAAACATATCACTATCAAAGGGTATGTATGCACGTACCATTTTGTCGGTTGATGTCGAGAGTTGGATGAGTCCAAATCCTGTCAACTTGTGATGTTCAAAATTGTGTCGGGGCGCGATTAGGGCAAAGTCGAGCTCGCTTGGTTGGTTCCGCTCACAATTTGGCCCAGTGACCAGAATCCGCTAGACCCTCCCAAGACTAGGGTAATTTAGCGGCCGCGCACACAGAGAAGCGAGCACCCTGCGATTTTCGAGGTCTGAAATTACCTGGACGACGACATTTCTTCAACAGCCCATTCGACACGACAACGACGACCATCGCAATCATGTCTGACAACGGAGAAATCGAGGTTGAGGCCTCCGGCTACCAGGTTCTTCCAAAGGATGTTGTCGCTGAGATTGGCAGCATCAAGCTGTTCAACAAGTGGGTGTGTACGCCCGGCTCATCAAACAGACTCGTTCAATTTGCGACCGAACCTAACGTCAAAATAGGCATACGAGGAGGTTGAGGTCCGCGATATCTCTTTGACGTAAGAACACCCTTAATTCCAGCGACGCGATCGAGACGACAAGCATATATGCAGCGAGGATATCACTTTGGGCATACTTGAGAGAATTTGAGCGCAGGAGGATCTACGAGGGATGAAAAGATGGAGCAATATCCGCGAAGCGCAAATGAACGAAGAACGTGCACCCAAGAACGACGGCTAACATACGACTCTCCAGCGATTACATCCAGATCCGCGCCCCAGTCTACATCTCCCACTCCGCTGGTCGTTATGCTGCCAAGCGTTTCCGCAAGGCCCAGTGCCCAATCATTGAGCGTCTCACCAACTCCCTCATGATGAACGGCCGCAACAACGGAAAGAAGCTCATGGCTGTCCGCATTGTCGCCCACGCTTTCGAGATCGTACGTTCTAGCGAATACAGCAGAGCCGAGATTCGCAAACTAACAATACGCAGGTTCACATCATGACCGACCAGAACCCAATCCAGGTTTGCGTTGACGCCATCGTCAACTGCGGCCCACGTGAGGACTCCACCCGTATTGGTTCCGCCGGTACCGTCCGTCGCCAGGCCGTCGATGTCTCCCCTCTCCGCCGTGTCAACCAGGCCGTTGCTCTTCTCACCATCGGTGCCCGTGAGGCCGCTTTCCGCAACGTCAAGTCCGTTGCTGAGTGCCTTGCCGAGGAGCTTATCAACGCTGCCAAGGGATCTTCCAACTCTTACGCCATCAAGAAGAAGGATGAGTTGGAGCGTGTCGCCAAGTCCAACAGGTAAACGGCGTCGTTCGTTTGGGGCTCGAGATGGGGTGGATGGGTTTTGCACGTTTTCGAGCTTGTTTCTCATGGGGCTATGTCGAGATGCATATTGTCACATAGATGGCTTTGTTGAATGCTACACTCATGAACAAACAAACACATTTTCCAAAGCGTATACTTTGATCTGATGTCCCGAATACGTTTTAAGGACTTCTTTTCCGGAAGCTAAATTGGAGTCTTTTGGTGTCGGGTCGCGTGATTGGCTGGCATCCTTCGTTTGAGTTTACTATTAAGTTTTCCTCAAAAGATCCTCTGGTGTGCAGAAGAAATCCAAGGCAAGGTAGCCTGGATTGTGGCGAAGTTTTGTTATTTTTGGATTCGGCCTGGTTGTTCCTTTTTGCTCTATTTAGGTGTCACAAGCTATCTTGACACAAAAGGCTAGCCGTGGTCTTGGTCAACCACAATCACCACTCCTACAACGTAGATGCTGAGAGTAATATGTAGTACGAACACATGAGGTGCTTTCTTCTATGCTTATATTTTCGCAGAATGTCTGGAATGTTGGAAAATATGCTCTCTGGCTACATGTGGCTTTGAACTCAGGAAATGGCTTCCACTTGACGGGACAGAAGTACTGCTTTCAAATCTGGTGTGCTTGCGAAGAACTTCGGCTTCATTGAAGAGTTTGTTCCTCGGCGAGGGACTTGAAGCTGAGGTGCTGTAGGCAGAGACGAGTTAATTGCCACTTCTTCGAGTAGTCTGATATGGAAGATGTCATGAATGTTGAAGTCTTCTATGGCTGTGACCTTATCTAGCCCCTTATCCTGAATGATGAGGCATAGTGATACAATGTTGAGCCACACTCAAGAAGACCTGTCGGATTAGTGGGAGCAATATTCAGATCGAACTGCGTCAGTAATAAGATGTGTCCATAGGAAGGACACCCTTCAAGCTTAAAAGCCTACGAGACACAATGCTGCAACGAGCAGGCGTGATGGCGGCGAGGTCACTGCTTAGATGCTTGTGGTGAAGAACTTAGATCTGATATTCATTAACGCTGATTACTGGTTTGAACAAAGAGGCCAACTCCTCCTTCCGGAGACCCCATCCTGGCCACTACCTGTCGATTAACCCTTACGCCTTCCACAACACCGCTTGGTATGCAATAACTTTTCAAATCAAGTATCCTTCCGTGATAACCATCACATAATCCTGCAAACGAAACTCTCATAACCGCCTCGAGTAACATTCATCATGACAAAACGCGATTCGGGCGTCCTCTGCGAACACTTCTCGCACTCGCACTTCTGTTAACACTTTTTGGTATTCCACCTCCTGGCGTCCTAGAGCCAGGTGCAGAAATGTCTCTCCTCTTCATTGGTGTCTGTACACCTGCTGTTTTGTCTCTAGTCTGGCTCTTCGATCTCCCTCTCTTCTCCCTAATCATAGCCAGCATCTCGTCCTTCGTCATCGGCGGTTGATCCTCCACTCCAGGTAGGCTCTTCATCGACTGATTCGAAGTAGAACGATGTAGTGCACCGGTCGGAGTAGAAGGATAATCGTTCATAGGCGTATCGTCATCTTCAGACGCTAACGGGATCCGGGTGGTGGTTGAGATGGTGTGGTAGTTTGGACGTTCATGACGTTGCTGTTTCAGGACGGAGTTGCGCTTAGGCTCTCGCGGGCGCTCTCGCGGGCGTTCTTGCGGACGTCCAGCTCGTTCGCGCTCTTGACGCTCAGGTCTCGCTGGCGGTTCTTGAGGACGCGCGGGTCGTTCTCTGTCTTGACGTTCAGCTCGTGCTGGTAGCGCTGGTGGCTCGTGTCTTGCTGGCGCCGAGTTAGCAATTGCCGCTTTGAGTGGTTGATTCTGATCATGTACGTGGTGGTGAAATACTGCATTACTTTCGTGTGCCGCAATTTTTTCTTGACTTTGATGAACAGGGTGGTGGAAACTTGCTTGTGCTACGTCGGCTGGGACGACTGGGTCGACCTGTCTATGGAGATGGTGATTAAAGACGGGATTCTCGACAAACTCTCGGCGAGCATCAGATTGGCGCCTGTTGACGAGTGTTCTCTCACTTGGCGCTGGACTTGCCCGCGTGCTGGTGGAGGAGATCATGGAACCTTCACGTTTTGGTGGTGGAGCAAAGGCAGGAGGGTCAAATGACGGCGCTCTTCTGTGGGTTGGAGGCGGCATGACTGGACGGGGCTTTGATTCGTCGAGTTGAGGTGTCCAAGATGGTTGCGCTGGAGCAGGCGTGATTGTGCGAAAGATGCCTTCGGAGGGAATGAAGACAGCTGTTGGTTTTGGTGTCTCCTGCTGCGGCATTGGGACAACGTTCTCCACACTTTCGTCACCACTCACGATCTCCATCATATCAGGCGATGGCTGATCTCTCTCGCCTGGGCCACGCGATTGTCTCTTGGCTGGTCGGCATTCCTCCTCCGAACTATCAGATATTTGGCATGAGCATCTCTTGAATTGACATTCTTGCTTCATATAGTCCACCAGGTCATAAGCGTTCTTCGCGTGGCGTTTCTCCCATTCCAGGTCTTCCATGAGGCGCTCAATTTCGTCTTCGGTGGAGCTGAATGATATGATTGAAGCACTACGCTTAGGGGTGCCGACCTTCTTTGGACTTTCCGATCCTTTGTTTGCTGTTGTCTTGGGCAGAGGCAAACGTCCCTCATCAGCGTATCTTGCAATTTCCTCATCTTTGGCAGTCGTGTTAAGAGCGTCTCGTTCTTGTTCAAGAGCCTTGATTTTTTCGATTGCAGAAACTAGCTCCTCTTGTAATCCACCAAGCTCAGCGCGAACTTGGAGTGTCTCTTCCTTGTGACGCACACTAAGCTCCTTCTCTCGGTTCAACTCCGTGAGCGCCTTGCCTAGCTTTGTCTTGTAGTCCCTGCCGTCTTCGATATCTTTCAGGTTATCCCGTCTCAGTTTCTGGACTTGGCCCTTCAGGCCTTTAATTTCCACGTCTTTCGTTTCGATGGTGCGAGAATACCTCTCTTTCTTCTGGGCATGATCTTCCTAAATAGCCAGTCAGACTTGCCATGGATGAGTAAGCAATGGAGCGTACCTTTGCTTCCTCGTATTTGAGCGAGATTTTGTTGCGCATCGCCTTCACCTCCTCTATTATCTGCATGTCATGTCTCCTCGCAAGACGCTCCTCCTCTAGCTCCCTCTTGTACTGCTTGCATCTTGCCTCCGCCTCTTCTCTGGCTATCTCTGCTCGCTTCAAGGTTGCCGATTCAACAGTCTTCTTCTCGTGCGCTTTTCCTTGAGACGCCATCTGCTCAAACAAGGTTGCTTTGCCGAGCACTGAGCTATCCTTAAGGCGCCGTTGTTCTTGGTCGAAGAAGCGTGCTCCTGCCGAGTTCTCGAACTCATACCGTTGCTGGTTTGGCGATACCGAAGTGAGGGGAGCTCCAGGAGAGCCTGGCGCGTCGCGGCCAAAGATAGGCTCCATCTTTTTTGGGCGCAATCGTTGGGTATAGAAGTTGTTGCTGCCGAGTGGATTATCGTGAATTCCAATGCGCAGCAAGGTATAATGTTTGACTTGTGGTGTTCTAGCGTATGGAGTACAAGGCTGGGTACCACTTTCTGTTTACACGCGGCTAAATATCTGGCAGAACCAAGCGCGACAAGGCAGGCGACAGTGGTTGCTAGGTCAGCGACTGAGGAGGTTACGGCTGGCTCATCACGTGCATGCTGTGACATAACGGCTAAATGTGGGATTGGAGGGGTGGTTCGGATTGATGGAAATTATAATACCTCCTCTGCATTGGGAATCTCATATGTGAGCTCACGACAAAAAAGTCAGATTTTTCATCTGACAGCTTCAGTCACAAAAGGATTATGTATGTACTACCGCTGACCATTACATAAAAAGAAGACAATGTGCTCTATGCCGTTTTGCGGCCTCAAGCAGCTTGTTATGTGGTATTCTGACTTAGTCTCGAACTTTCGGAATGATATTGAAGCCGGACCTGATTGGTAATATTCATAGAACGGAGTGCAGGTGCTCCACCACATGCTATGCAAAGGCGAATCGGCATCATTGGCCAATTTGGCGTATGGGGCCTTTTCACAGTGGAAGTGGAAGTTTGGTCTCGGATCGTGAGCTGACTCGCCGCGTATGAGAACTACGAGAATGGCCACTGACAAGTTCTCTTTGTTCGAAATCAAGGCGGATGACGCTGCTAGAAAATGGCGCTGGCAGATGCCCAAATGTACAGCTCAACAGAAAGCCTACTCCGTACAAGCGGCACCTGTAAAGTGAGAGTTTTGACAGTTGTGTGTCTGGCCCGTCTGTTTAGCCGCGGTCAAGCTGGGTCGGTGGCTGGTGCAGCGGGACGACCATTGTGTTTGGGGCGAATGGAACCAAAAGGAGAACTTGGATGATGCTACACTGCTTGTTTACTTTACCGAGAGCCGTAAGATAAGGCAGTTGCTCATAAATGTCAATGGTGATTGTAACAGGACAACTGATGGGATTGGAAAACAACAAGGACGCGGCCGTTGTTATGTGTCTTGGCATAAATTGACCCATAATCTAGTCAGGTGCGAAATTGGCCTTTCCGTGTCGGGAAGCTTGCGACAGCGCCGACGTGAGGAAAAAAGGTGTTTGAATCAGTGATATCCTTCAGGGTATGGGGTGCGCCAGAGGTGGTGTCCAAACGCCTTGAATCGTGTATGTGACCCACTAAACCGAGGCAGACATTCCCGCTCTAGCCACTCCTTTCGCTCCCGAATCCTGCCGGAGTCAGCGCCCCCGTCTGGCACATTGGCCGGGGTCGCCGCGCACAATTTTCCTTAGCGCCCCTTCTAACCGATCGCTAGCACGGGCCCGGTCGCTACTCAAAAATCCAACTTCTCCCCTTCCTTTCAAAACCAGATCCTGTCGTTATCATCACCGACTTCACCTCAAACATCTCCCCTCAATTTATCAAGGCCGTCTTTGATAAACCGCAAACATGGTCGCTGTTAAGGAAGAGAAGAAGTCCTTCATGGGCATGCCAGTAAGTTGCAACCAGCTCCCGTCGTCCAGCGATGTCATGGGCATCCGTCAACAACGTGTCAACAAACCGCACAACCATCGTCATATTCCGTCATGACATCTCAATGGCATGGAACGGTCTCCAATGAAGCCATTGAGATATGTGGTGGTATCAGGTTGCTGCTTTTGCGACGTCTTCGACATCACATTCAATTGTAAAAGAATTTTTACTAACAGTATCTTCAGGGATTCGTTGTCGATTTCTTGATGGGTGGTGTCTCCGCCGCTGTCTCCAAGACTGCCGCCGCTCCAATTGAGCGTGTCAAGCTCTTGATCCAGAACCAGGTAAGCTCCATTGCATCCGCCAACAATCTTGAATGCACCATCTAACACAGCAACCAGGATGAGATGCTCAAGACCGGTCGTCTCGACCGCAAGTATGACGGTATCGCCGAGTGCTTCAAGCGTACCACCCAGGCTGAGGGTGTCGCTTCTCTCTGGAGAGGAAACACCGCCAACGTCATCCGTTACTTCCCAACCCAGGCTCTTAACTTCGCTTTCCGCGATACCTACAAGGCCATGTTCGCCTTCAAGAAGGAGCGTGATGGATACGCCAAGTGGATGGCCGGTAACCTCGCCTCCGGTGGTGCCGCTGGTGCCACTTCCCTCCTCTTCGTCTACTCTCTCGATTACGCCCGTACCCGTCTTGCCAACGATGCCAAGTCCGCCAAGAAGGGTGGTGACCGCCAGTTCAACGGTTTGGTCGATGTTTACAAGAAGACCCTCGCTTCCGATGGTGTCGCCGGTCTTTACCGTGGTTTCGGTCCATCCGTTCTCGGCATTGTCGTCTACCGTGGTCTCTACTTCGGAATGTACGATTCCATTAAGCCAGTTCTCCTCACCGGTTCCCTTGAGGGCAACTTCCTCGCTTCCTTCGCTCTTGGATGGACCGTCACCACCGGTGCCGGTATCGCCTCTTACCCACTTGACACCATCCGTCGCCGCATGATGATGACCTCCGGTGAGGCCGTCAAGTACAAGGGATCCATGGATGCCGCCCGCCAGATCGTTGCCAAGGAGGGAGTTAAGTCTCTCTTCAAGGGTGCTGGTGCCAACATCCTCCGTGGTGTTGCCGGTGCCGGTGTCTTGTCCATCTACGACCAGATGCAGCTCCTCATCTTCGGAAAGGCCTTCAAGTAAATTATTCGCTTAATTTACTAGATAGTCTGGTGGTGAAAAGAGTAATGGATAGGCGGAGTTGGTAATGGTCCTGGCCACTACGGTGCCAAGTGGTTCGGCTGTGGGGTCCCACTACGGTGGTCCTCGAGCAGCTTGCGGTTATCAAGATAGACCTTGATGCTGTTGTACTTTATAGCCTACAATTTCCCTGTTGTATTCCCTTCACATTGCTCTTGATCTGTATTTTTTGATCGTTGGCGACTTTTTGCGTGCACAGCGAGATAGATATGGACATAAAAAACAAATGAGATATGATACCACAAGTCTTCACTGGTTTCTCTTGCTTTGATGTGATATGTCGTCGGATCTTGCGTATCACGTCCCATCTGACTAATAGCAGCATGTGGTTTACCATCTCGCTGCTTGACGCTGTTCATTCGCCTACTCGCAGCAGCAACGAGGTGCGTTTGAAGGTGGACGATATCCACGCACAGGACGCACCCGTGGCTCGACGATTAGATGAACACCGTCCAACTTGCTCGTTTGCTTCCATCTCCACCGACCGCAGCACAATGAAAAAGCACTACGGCTTGAGCTCTTTGTAAAATTGGTTGCGACCCGTTGGATGAGAGAGCCCAGAACTACGGGCCACGAGACTGGAGTAAGGCAAAGAATTAAAGGTCCAACACACCTTCGGAGTTAAGTGCCGCGATCGAGAAAGCAATATCTGTTAATTGTTCACCATCTTTGAGGGCTTCGGCAGGCTCATCCTCTAGGCATTTGTTAATTTGCCTAATGGATCTAGAAGCATGAGAAAATCCCTCGATGACAGCTCCCCTGCGTCCAATTAAAAATCCCCGGGCTATAAGTCGTCCTAGTTATCCCATAAGGGTAATTGCTGCTCCACTACTGCGCCTACAGGTTGGAGATTCCAAGACAGAGAAGACGACGTCACGTTCAATATACTGTTAGGAATATGGCCTGGGTCCAGGACGACGAGCACAGATCCCCATTCCTTACACAACTTGCGAGTCAGGTAGTCTAGACGAGTCACCGGTTAATCAGAAGGACGGAGCCACCAGCGAGGTATATATCGTACTTTTTCCACCACATAACCGTTCCAGTCAATATAATGGTTGCCATGCTGCACCCAGCCAGTTGTCTTCATTCTCGGCTTTTTCAAAATCTGAATTTTGGATTACCACAAAAGACTTGATTCTGTAAGATGAAACTAATTATTTTCCAGGAAAATGCCAGATAAATTCTGTAAAATTGTAGAGCTGTACCCGTGTCCAGATTATCATTTCTTATTGTGGAGCCTTTTTTTCTTTTTCCCTGCTCCTTTCTGGATTTAAATTAAGCTTCATCATTACGGTGCTGCATATCCTCTCTTCAGCTCTGCTTAGATCGATTAGAACGCTGCTCACGGTGGCTGTAACCAACGGATAGGATTACCTAATCAAAACATGAGACTTGTTTTCTAACTCCTTTACAGACGGGGACACTGGGGCAAGAGGCCAACAAAATATGCGTTTGGACGCCACCAAAAGTATTGGAACATTACTCATCTGTCACTTGACAACTGGCGCTTCGTGAAAGTGCCATTTGTGACGATTTAGCTATCATAACTGGAATCTCTTAACTACTCGTTGGGCGCAATGGACATGTTCCGATCGGCCGAGGTGAAAGACACCTCACCGTTGACAGCACCGGCGCCATCATCCATTTTGAGAGACGTGTGGCAGATTATAATTTGATGACAACTAGCTGCTTACCTGTTTGTAATTATAGTTTGCATGTCAATTTTGATATACTTATTGTTTTGGCTGAGACAAGACTTTATGCGGAAGTCGGTAACTTGCTAGCCCTCGTTGCCAGCACACGGTGGTGAATCGAATTGAAGCTAAGTTCTTCGACTCAAAATAACTCCATGCCCTCTGTCAAAAATAGCAAGAGTCAGTGGAATGGCCCTGACGTCGAAGCTTTAGCCTACTATAAGCGGAAACTGTGTGCAGAAGTTGTAATTTGAACATTGGGAATTTTCAAAACACAAAATCCGGTAAACCACGCTGAGTGGCAAGTGGAGTAACTTCTGCAAAAAGATTAATCAGACATAGGACATTAGACTCGTAAGCAACATGGCTCGGATTGGTATATTAAATGCTAGATCTGTATGGAACCGCGTCATTAGATATTCTCAGTATTTTCGCTAAGTTAACAAACTCCTGACCCAGGTTGTATCCAAAAGATATTCTTATCATCTGCCAAATCCACCATGACGCTTAGTCGGCGTCACAGGACTATCCACTTCCTCGATATTAGCCAACCGGGGCCATTCGTAAGTCTGGTACCTTTCCCATGCACCTCCGCCAACCTCGCATTCCTCGTCTCTGGGATCTCACCACTAACATCGCTCACACCACCACCAGAATCGCTATGGTACTGCCTCGGACTATCCGAGCTGATACTCCCTCTCGTACACCCATCCAGCCCAGCAGAGGCTCTCTGCTTCTCAGTCACAAACCCAGGCGGCACCTCCGCTTCCATCTCCTGTGGATGCATAATAGGATTCCCAGAAATCTCAACCTTTGAGTCCTGACCGGGCATCTCGGCGGTTTTGCTGGCCTGTTCACCGTAAGCTGTGCCATTGGGCTCTAGGATCCTCGTTCCATCGATCTCGACTGGCTTCTTGTTGACTGCTGCTCCGCCGGCAAATCCGCAGATGGTGAAAGCCGCACAGAAGCGCATGGGCAGCAGAAGAAGATGAGTGTTACGATCAACACGCCGGCTAGGACAGCAGCGACGATAACTCCTGCAATGGCACCACCAGCTAGGCCGCCACCAGTGCCACCAGTACCACCACTACCGTCATCTGGATTCTTTGGGTCGTTCTTCGTCGGGTTTGAGTTGGACTCGGATTCTGATGAATCAAGATTCACTGGCAGCGCGATAACATCTGGAGACAACGGATCCGGATGAGTCGCTTGAGAGACATTGAAGGCCCTTGAATCATAATGAGCCGTAACATAAACTTCTTGCAAGAACGTGCGACCCAAGGTAAACAATGTTGAGTTGTCTCCCCTCCTGATAGGAAAGTAGAATGTCGTATTTCCTTTCCCCGTCCAAAGCGGCCTCGACATCGTCAAATCAAAAGCTTGACAAGGGAGAACGATGTCCACTGTCGGCCCTCCGTCCTTCTGATTCGCCAAGGTAAAAGTTATTTTTGAATTTTGCTCGACAAGGTTATCATGCGCCTCTTCGTTTACAATGTATTGTTGCGACGCCTTGTCGTACTGCAAACCGAAGGTGTCCTCAAATTCGTCGCAGACTTCCTTCGGAAGCCAGATCTCTGGGAAAAAGGAGTAGATAAACATGAATTCAGCCGTGTTCATGAGCTGAGTCTCCTCGCCGTCTTGATCAGTCATGATCGAACGAAGAGTGACAACGAGATCTCTGGAGACGTCCTCAGTCATTGAGAAGCCAACATCGTTGCTTTCGAATCGTGATGTGTCGTATCCTCCAAAAATCAAACTTCCAAATGCGCCTTTGTTTCGATAGCGGGCGCCAGCAGTGTAGGACCAACTTTGACTCGAGATTTGGTCCTTCTCGTTAAGGGTCCATAAAGCTCGGCTGAGGGTCACCGAAATCTGTATAGTTGACTTGCAATTGTCAGTTACGAACTGGTTGGTATTCTTCTTAAAGAACATGCTTACCTGGTTCGGGCGATAGCCCGAATAATCCCAACTACCACCAGTCCGACTGTATGCGGCCCACAACCTGATTTTCAAATTGCTCGCCATTGGAATCATCGTACCGCAGGCCAACTTTATCAAATTCTGCGCCTTATATTAGAGATAATTCCTGTACGCTGCCTCAATCTCCGGCTTACCAAATTATCCAAAACCACTATATCCCATATCAGTATGCAACCCTAAGTCAAAGCTGCCTTTCGGTTCTCTGAGAGTTCCGATAATCGAATCTCTTCCTCTCGCATCTCCACAGCCAGCTGGCGTAGTGCCATTATTTCGAGCATCGCAAGCATCAGCGTGTATATTTTGAATGGCCCAAGTCTCGGACCAAGTAGTTGCTGGCAACAGCCGGACTACTCGTGGCGGTGTGTCTACTCTTATCGCGAAGGTCGACCAATTTCCGTCAGGTCCTTCCCACTGCTGGCTGGGCGAAGCTATCATAGGTGCGTTGATCGAAGGGACATTTTGCCTTTTGTATAGCTTGACGTCGCCGGCAAGTTCTACTGGCGCACATATAATGGGAATTGCTAGGCTGGTGAGCGCCCAGAATTTGAAGAATGCCATTGGAACCGACTAAAGAGCATCACAATGCTACTCTGAGCTAGCTGCAATAGTACTGAAAGTCTGAAGCGAGAGCATAATAAAGATATAAACACAGCGCGGTGGAGTAAAGAGACAGAAGATTACCAGTAATATCATGCTTCGTCTCTATACGAGTTACACGATCGATCATAGCTCAGGCTCAGCTCGTCCATGAGACGGCTGGGACACGACAGTAACAGGCACATTGCCGACAAACAGACTCCGGAGTTGTGATCAGTGATGGTGCGAAACAGGGTTGCCACTGTCAAAACCTGGATCTGCAATCTCTCAACCAATTATTGCAGCCTTGATAGGCGTTTGCTGTCGATGAAGCGCAGGCCGTCTAAAAATACAGGCGTGCGCAAGATGACGTCGAAGTTGACACGGCCACCTATAGCAGACACATGCTAGAGGACGGAGAGTAGAAAGCCATGGGGACTTCTCCAGGAGAACTGAAACAACATGCTTCCAACAGTCTGGAACTACTTAGCCTATCCTGAATCACCACTCAGCCGTTGGCAAAAGTAGCCAGCCTATGTAAAACGCTAGCTACCCTTCTAATATAGATGGGACTTCTAATCTTGCAGGAGAGATATATTGGATGTAATTTGGAAGAGTACTTAGGGTTGGGTCAGTGTATCCTTCTGGTGGCTATGGTGCTCATCGTCTTCGACCTCGATTGCGCGTATGTAAGAGAACCAATGTAACCATAGTGAAGAATGAATAACGCGAGAATACAAATTGGCTTTGAAAGCTCTTAAAGAAGGACGATGCATAAGCGGGAAGTGGATAGCAGGAACGGGGAGATTGTTGGGGTGGCGGAGCGGAATCTCTATGCGACCGGACATGCTGCCAGGGTCGCATAACGACACACTTGGCCGCGTGAGATTGACTGATAGAGTTCCTAAGATACGAGTACTCGAACATTTTCATGTACCAGAAACACAACTACGTATCACAAGTCGAAGTGAAGCAACCGTGTTATATTGCGACTGTGACACTCCTAAGCTTCCATTAGAAACCGAATCACCGATCAACCTGATCGCATCCTCACTTCTCAAAACCACTCCTCCGTTTTCAGCTGCGCTTACTATCCTATCCGACCGCTGATTATCTGGCAATTCCAGCTCGATATCGACCAACTTCAGAACTGAAAGTGATACAAGTGCTCATAACTCTGAACCGTTAATTGTTCTGGGAGCTTCGAGTAAAGAATAACAGGCGCATTGCAAACCGTAATAACAACATCAATGCTGTCGTGATGTCGGCTCCTGGTAAGCAGTCTGGCGGCTCGCGGTGGGGGTCCTTCTTGCAGCAGGCGGTCGCTGGCATAGAGCAGAACCTCGACAATATTCTCTCTGGTGAGGACGTGCCACAGTCAAAACTAGAAACTCCAGCGCCTACGTCTAAAGAAGCCGGTAAAGCATCTCGCTCCTATATTGTTCAAGCCAATGGCTAACCGGTTTATGCGCAGTACCGTCACGAAACACCACCTCAAACCCGTCGAGCACTCGTTTGCAGGACAGATTAGCGAAGGCTGTCGCGGCGAAGGCAGCTGCGCAACGAAATGGCGCACAGTCACCTTCAAGTGTGCCCTCAAGAGTTGGCACCCCATCCATAGCAGGAACGAGTCCCAGACCAAGCCTTGACAGCATCGTGGCTGAGAAGAAGACTAAAACCAGTGCTTCTACAACTACGCCCGAAGTGAAAGCGACTGGCGATGACGAGGATCTTCCAGGATTACATGAGGAATATGTGGATAAAAACGACGATAAAGCTAATGCAGAAGCGCCACAGTCCAAGGAAACAGCTGTTCTAAGCGCTGCGCTGGAGACCGCAAGACCATCAACCGAGTCGGTTACGGCTGCTCCGCGGCTGAGCACAGCATCACGGCCTTCCATACAGGTGGGGGATTCTTTGAGCCGCCCATCGGTGGAGAGTGGTAGCCGCGAACAGCAAATCCTCGCGGCCGCAGACCGTGATGAGGAAATTCAAACATACATCGAGCGCATCGACTCACTACAGGCGAAGCTCCTATACCTCGCCAAAGAGTCCGCCGAGGGTGCAAAAAAAGCTGCGGCTGATGCTCCGGCTGGTAGCATGGAGATGAAGCTTGCGGAGAAGGACGAACAGATCGCGCTGCTTATGGAGGAAGGCCAAAAGCTGTCCAAGGCGGAGTTGAAGCACATGACTGTGATCAAGAGGTTGCGGGCGAAGACAGGCGAGGCTGAGAAGGAGTCCAAGCTGTCGAAGGACAGGCTCGAAAGACTGGAGAACGAGAATGCATCGTTGAAGGAACGCTTGAGCCGTGCTGAGGCTGCTGAGAGGCAGACAAATGAGAAACAAAAGCGTATCACGCAGCTGGAGAAGGAAAAGGAGAATCTTCGCAAAGACAATGGCACCAAGGACATCCTAATTGCAAGCCTGAAATCACAGGTGGCAGAGGCCACTTCCGAAGCCACGGCAGACGAATTGAAGAAGCTACATATACAGCTTGACGCCGAGAAGCGCCGCGCGAATGACTTGGAGGAAGAAGCATCTTCCATCAAGATTAAGAAGGACCTGGCCGAGGATAAGGCAAAATCGCAACTCAATGAATTGCAAGCAAAGATGGAACGCGAGACCGAACGTGCAAAAGCTTCAGAGGTTGAGCTGAATGGCGAGATTCAGATGCTGGAGAGCAGGTTGGAGGTGATGCGTGCTAGAGCTGAGGAGGTATCTTCGGGAGCCACAGGCGACGCTCAAGCGAAGTTACTTCGCCAGATTGAAACCCTGCAGACACAGTACGCAGTAGCGAGCGAAAACTGGCAGGGCATAGAAGCGTCGCTGGATGCCCGTCTCACCAAACTCCAGACAGAGCGTGATGAAGCTCTCAAGCGCGAGAGTGATATCCGCAAAAAAGCTCGGGATCAGGTTAGTCATCTGAATATTCCAGCACGGAGTGCCAAGCTAACATGAAGATAGACACTAAAGGCGAAAGCGAATGAGGACAAAACCGAAACACTTCAAAACAAGATTAGCGACCTGACACAGGAGTTATCTGTACAGAAGACGAAGCTTGACTGGCTTCAAAAAAGGGCCGAAGAGAGTGAGACAGCTTTGAAGGAAGCCGAGGAGGCTTTCGTGCAGGAGAAACAAACTTTTGCAGCGGAGATGAAGCAACGAGCTGAGGAGGAGAGCAGTAAGTGGAGAGAAGAACAACCACGTTCGCCATTTGGCAACTTCGACAGGGCTGTATCTGAAGTAGCATCGTCGCGCAGAGGTCTCACAGCTGAGTATCTTGGACTTCAAAATATCCAGACCTCACGACGCCCATCTCGTGTCAACGTAGACGACTTTGTCAATGGCGATCGCCGCATTAGCCGTACTGGATCAGCCGTCTTCCAAAAATCTGCCGGACATGCCACACTCAAGAGGCAAGACTCGACCACATTGTTCAGCCCTACAGAGGGCCATAATGCACCTTCAATCATGATGGATCAAGAGGATTATTTTGAGAACGTCCAATCACCCTTGGAGCAACACTACACAGGCGCGAATGATGTCATCTCAACATCTACAGCAGGAGCAGGTCCATCAGTCCAGTTAGTGGAGAGGATGAGTGCCGCGGTCCGCAGGCTTGAGAACGAAAAAGTGACCATGAAGGAAGAACTGGCTAGACTCGCAAGCCAAAGAGATGAGGCACGGTCAGAGATGAAGAACCTCATGGAAGAGCTAGAGGCTAAGAGATCAGATCATGACAAGGTGATAGAGCTCGAGAACGAGATTGAGAGTATCAACCAGAGGTATCAGACCACGTTGGAGATGCTGGGCGAGAAGAGTGAGACGGTTGAGGAGCTGAAGGCGGATATCGTGGATCTGAAGACGATGTATCGGAACCTTGCGGAGGAGTACAGCAGCCTTAAGAAGTGATGCTGCTTTGAGGCCAGCGTAGTTGTGCGAGCGAGTTGGTCCTGCGTATTAGCGAGTCCTTGTAGATATTACAGACTAGAACATTTCTTGCTGTTATTGTGAATACCCAAATGAAGAATCTGAACACCATTTTGACCGGGTCAAGCCCTAAAATAGGCACATCCCTACTAAGACATCTTGAATTCATTCTAGACGGGTCGTTCGACTGGTAAGATGTTCCGCATCGTGGACAATCGATAATGAATCTCGTAGTGTTACAAACACAAAAAATACTGATTATTTTCCGTGTTTAGAATGGTAACAGGTCGAGGACTATATCTCAATACCCTCACGCTCAGCACTCTCCTTAATGAACTTCTTCACCTTATTATCAGGCGCAAGCTCAATAGCCAAGCATCCATCAACATCCTTCTTATCCGTGTCAGCGCCCGCCTTAATGAGAGCAACAGCCGTGTCTCCATGTCCCTCTGCAATGGCGTGGTGCAGCGGAGTGTAGCCTGAGACATCGGTAGCGTTGATAGGACTGTTGTGCTTGAGCAGGACATCAATCATTGGAACAGAGCCGATGGCTGCGGCTCTGTGAATTGGGTACTGGCCACGCTTGTCACGGAGTCTGCAGGTTGCTGGTGGTTTGGCGTTGAAGAGCATGTCAACGACGTCCCTGTTATTTTTGGAGACGGCGAAGAAGATGGCAGACTGTAGTGTTAGTTTTACGCTTGCGGGTGTTGGTTGGTTGGAGGCGAACCTGGTCATTGTTGTCTGAAGGGCGTCAGCTCTGTTTGCTTTTAACTGTCAAGCCAATACTCACTCTTCTCATTCACGTCAGCACCCTTGTCGATGAGCAGCTTGACGATGTCGTCTCCATCCTTGACATTGACAGCAATCACCAGTGGCGTCCAGCCAGCTCCATCCTAGACATGCTTAGTACTGTGGCCATTTATAGGGACAGCAAGACTTTTTCGTCCCCCCATGTGTTCTCTTATTACCTTGACGTCCGGATCAAAGTCTTTTGTCGAAGTCAGGATCTTGACGATGTCCATGTGATCATGGGAAACAGCCCAATGAATTGGTAGTCTCTCATCATCGTCCTTGAGGTTTGCAAGCTTTGGGTTGGCCTAGTTGAGGGACTACCAGTCAGACACTGACTGTTATCCTTCCAGGACACATGGATGATTTTTTACCTTTAGAAGCGATTCCACCACGACAGCTAGGTAGAAATTTAGTAGTCATGCTCTAAACTGTAACCTTGGGAGGTTTACTTCTCCCGTCTCGTGCAGCAGCATGGATCTCGAACTTAGAAGTGTCTGCTCCTATCAACTTCTCCTGTGCTTTCACCAAAGACTGCATCTTGATAGTTTTGTGTATTTAGTTGTTGTGTACGTTTCGGGTCAAAATAATCTGAACTTTGTGGTCTGATATATGACAAACAGGTGCACGTCAGAAAGTTGGTGCATGTCATGGTGCTGATTGCTCATCGAAGACTAGCTTCCTTCCCCACAAGGCGGAGATCCAAAAAGTGGCCATGTCTTGAAGGGACCCAAGCTCGCGACGCGACTGCCAAAAGTTTCCAGCCTCATATACTGGTTCAATCAACACCAGCCTTGAGACGATCATATCAACGACCACTCTCTCCACTCGAACACCAATATATCCACCATTGGCCGACCGATTAGCTTCGCACGAAGTTCCCTACAGCAGACGACTAGAGAACAACAAGCCCCAGCAAGGCTACGATAGCCCGACTAAACTACCATGGCGGCAGTATCTCAGGACGATGGAGCGCATTTGCGCAAGATGTTAGCAGACAACGCGAAAAAGACACAATCTCTATTCGCAGGAGGATTTACGCCAGATGCGCTGGCACCAGTAGCCATACCAGAAAGAAAGCGCAAGGTTGACGCTGTCGGCCAACAACTTGTGCAAGTCAAGAGACCAGCTCAATCGAAAGCGAAACCAACCGCGGCATCCGCAGGCACACCAGGAACACAGTTGTCTACGATACAAGCCACTGATAGCAGCAGAAAGGTACAGATTACCCAGCAGGCGAAGCCAGAATGGCATGCGCCATGGAAGCTGATGCGTGTTATCTCAGGACACTTGGGATGGGTGCGCGCTTTGGCTGTTGAGCCGAATAACCAATGGTTTGCCAGTGGAGCAGGAGACCGCACGATCAAAATCTGGGACCTTGCGACAGGAGGATTGAAACTTACGCTTACCGGCCATATCTCGACTGTAAGAGGATTGGCTGTGTCTCCAAGACATCCATATCTTTTCTCGTGCGGTGAGGACAAGATGGTGAAGTGCTGGGATTTGGAGACGAACAAAGTCATTCGACACTACCATGGACATTTGAGCGGTGTTTACACATTGGATTTGCATCCAACACTGGACGTTCTGGTAACTGGAGGCCGTGATGGTGTTGCAAGAGTGTGGGATATGAGAACGAGGAGTAACATTCACGTTTTAGCTGGACACAAGGGAACAGTGGCGGACGTGAAGTGCCAGGAAGCCGATCCCCAGGTTATTACCGGATCTCTGGATTCGACTGTCAGATTGTGGGACCTTGCAGCAGGAAAGACCATGGGAGTATTGACTCACCACAAGAAGGGTGTTCGTGCGCTCGCTGTTCATCCAAAAGAGTTTACGTTTGCATCGGGCAGCACGGGAAGCATCAAGCAGTGGAAGTGTCCCGAGGGAGCCTTCATGCAGAACTTTGAGGGCCAGAACTCCATCATCAACACCTTGAGCGTTAACGAGGACAACGTTCTCTTCTCTGGCGGCGATGATGGATCGATGGGATTCTGGGATTGGAAAACCGGACACCGTTATCAGTCACTCGACACTACTGCTCAACCAGGATCGTTAGATGCCGAGTCTGGAATCATGAGTTCGACATTTGATAAGACTGGACTCCGTCTGGTCTGTGGTGAAGCCGACAAGACAAGTGAGTTCGCCTGCCACCTTGATGCATGGATGCTAACAGGACTCGCAGTTAAAATATGGAAGCAAGATGACCAGGCCACGCCTGAGTCGCACCCACTGGACTGGAAACCTACCCTTGGGCGCCAGAAGTTCTAAGTAGCCAACAATACAGGTTTCACATAGGATATGCATGTTACAGGCGCAGGATGGCCCTTCATAGACGGAGTTCGGGAAAGGGAGCCATTACTATGGCAGGCATGTGGCGTCAAGGATATCTTGAACTAAACTATGAGTATCTTACTCGAATTCTATGTCAGAAACCGAGGCCTCTTGCCTCCGGATCATCCTTCAAAGCCTGCTTTACGTCGCCTTCTCCGATGCACAAACGAATCTTGCCCATGCGATCTCCCTTTCGTATCTCGTAGCCAATGATCCCAGCCTCCATGAGTTCAACGGCGGCTGATCCCATTGCGTATACTCGCGGCGCTACGCGAACCTGGTCAACTTCGGACAAAGCCTTTCCTCCAACATTAGGTGAGATGTCAGTCAGCAGGTATTGCAATGTTTCTGTCTCAATGGCCATCTTTGAGATCCTCTTTGCCTCTTCAATAATCTCGCCGAGCACGCTCTCACCTAGACCTGTGCGTTTGATTTTGGCCAACAGCGCCGCTAATAACAGCTTTGATGACAGTGGAAGACATCTCAGATGCTGTTGTAGTGGGCTACTCGTAGCCTCATTAATAGCTCTCTTGATGGTTGCGATGGTAACCTTGCCCATAGAGGCCGTTGACTTGCCCATAGCAGTGTCTCCGTTCATCTTGCGACTCGGTGTGGGTGGCGCACCGTCAGTGTTTGTTACTTCGCTCTCGGCCATTTCGACGGCTCTGCGGCAGATGTCCAATGCACGGCGAGCATCTCCGCTGACGGCAGCCACCTTACGACTGGCAAACTGGATAGCGTCTGGCTCGACTATGCCTCCTGGTACGCCTTCCAGTCTCGACTGAATGATCTTCATGAGCTGTTCATGGTTGTAACCAGCGAAGGTGATTCTGGTCAAGCCTACAGATCGTTAGAAGTGCTCATCCTTCGACCTACTTTCACTTGCCTAATCTACTACTGATTTTGTTACTGAGGGTTCTCTCTGGCAAATCCATAGTGTTGGCTACAGCAAGGACGATGAGCCTACTGTGTCTCAGGCCAGGCCAATTGAAGAAGTTGTACATGACGCTTTGATTCTTGGTAACCAGTTGGTCCAACTCGTCCATCAACACCACACAAGGAATTCTGCGAGGACTTGGATGTGAGAACTCGCGCTCCAGCAGATCCAGTGATTGTGATGGGCTGACTCTATCGCCTTTGAGAGCTTCCCATAAGAGCGAGTACGACTGATGAGGATCTGTGACTTTCATGCCATTGATCTCCACGAAGATGAAGTCATCAAGTTCTTCCGCGTTCACAGCGGCGTTAAGCTGAGACACTACTTCTCTCACCGTCGCCGTCTTCCCTGTGCCAGGGGTTCCAGAAATGTAGATACATGCTCCCGAACCATCAGTGATTGCTGACTCCAAGTGCGAATATACTTCTGCAAACTCGCCTTCTCTGCATGGAAGCGTTGCAGGAACGGCGGAAACATGAAGCTTCGACCTAGCAATCTGGAAAGGTGAGCCGTAGATATGGCCTGGAGATATCACTCTCGTCCCTAGTGGCGTGAACTCAAGTGGTTTCTTGACAACAATTCTCTTGTGACTCGGCGTCATCAGCTTAGAAGGTGTCCTTGCTTTCTTCGGAGTCAAGGCACTACTGATCTTTTGTCTCTTTCTTGGTGTCTGAGGAATGTCCGCATCCCCATCGTCCACGAAACCGTCCTCGGGAGGAGAGGCCGGCCTTTCACGCCGCTTCTTCCTCGTTGCCTTTGTTTCATTTTTGACCTTCTCGACAAGACTCGCAATGTCTTCCTCCGTCTCATGGTACAACTCCTCCCAGTCAAACTCTTCTGTGTATGTAGCCGTCCTGGTGTTGCAGCCTCTCCTGCAGAAGAAGGTCTTGCCATATTCTCTGGATATCCTTGGAATGCGGCTATTTGGATAGTTCGCAAGATAGGACTGCATTGACAGAACCCTCGCTTTCCCGTTGATCGAAGCCAACGGGTTGACATCCCACGATGGCGAAATGTAAAGCTCATTCTGCAACATGTGTCAGAAGCGACGATGATGGCAAGATTGGTGTACTTACAGCGAGAAAGTCTGTCCGCTTTTTTGCCTTATTGCGAACTTCCTGCTCTGTTGCGAACCACATGAAGTTGGCAGCCATGTCTCCCTCTTCGTCTTCCACAAATTCGCAGATCAACCCTACCCATGCCTCATTCGTTCCCTCTGCTTTGAGTAAGACACAGTCTCCCACCTTGCACTCAAAACTTCCCATCCGTGCTCCAACAATTTCGGGAGCCGCATTGTCTACGGACCTTGTTGAGACCCTGCGCTTGCGACTTGAGCGACTTGACGGCGTTGAAGCTGCTTCGGCGTTGAGCAGATCGACTACGGTCTCCGCCTCATCAGCCGCAGAAGCCTCCTGCTTCTTCCTAAATGCTTCTGAATATATCCATTCCCATGGAAAGTCATCAACGCCTAATTCGTCGTCCGAGTTGTCCCTCTCGATTCCGACGCCAGTGAGGTATCGTTTCGCTCGTTGAACTTTCGCCGCATTAGCTTGCTCAGCTGCTTCTGTCGCGGCAGCATTTGACTCGCGTGGCATTTTGCGCAGGTATGTGCTGTGCTGAGAATAAACCAGAGTGTTTGTTCGCTACAGCATATCGTAGCGTTCTTGACAAAATTGCTGTCTTGCTATCGCATAAACAGACCCCAAGGTACTCGATTGACAGGGGCAGGGAGGGGTACGCGAGGCTTGACGCGACAACCACAATCACAAGCTTGACAAAAGGTCATGGGCATCGACATACGTCGTCGCAAACGTATTGCAAATCCGAGGAGAGATGCGCAGGATCATGTTTCTAGCTTGACTCTGTCTTCTGAAGCGTCTAGAAGCCAATATGTCGTAAATTACTTCTCTCTCATTTCTATGGTTTCTCCTTCCACTTATTTCCTCATTTGTGCTTTCCTTTCGTTGTCCATGCTTGCGAGTGCATGCATCAATGCTGTCCGCTTTTCATCATTTCTTGTACTTCCTTGAAAAAGTGTGTTACTCGCCTTTCTTGGTCAAACTTGGACGCTTTCTCTACCATGTCTCCCGACAGCAACATGTTGGGGAGCGGCGTACCCCCCCTCCATCACGATTTAAGCAGCAGACATCAGCGGAAAGCACGCTTTGCATTTGACGCACCTGGATCCGTACCTCTGCGGACATTGTGAACCTCTATTTTTTTGGAGCAGATTCTGAAAATAAGCTGCAAATTTACGCCAGCTTTACCAATTCATTGAACTGAAAAAGAGCGTTCTGCCAGCACCAACAATTCGACGCCCAACACCCCTTTGACTGGCATCGCACGAGGAACCAGTATCAAATTACACACCACATCCAAAGACTGCGCGTCTATCATGAACTTATCTGGTAGCATGGCTGGTGGTGGAAGCCGCCAGTCCCAAGTCGGCATCGCAGAGAGAGTCGACGAGTGGACTGGTACTCTCCCAGGAGTGACCCGACCAGGGCCTTTAAAACGCAAGAAGGAATCGAAGAAGAACTTTGCGGCCCAGCTCGCATCTTCCTTGCGTGCTCGAGCTACTTTTCAAGATGACGGCCTTAGTCACGGCGTCTTCGGCCCCGAGGATGGCACACAAAACCAGTTCATGGTGAGTTGTGCTTTGTGGCTGTCAACCACAAATACTGAAGTAATTAGGAGTCTTTTGGCTGGGATGACGCCGACGCCGACGCCCTGAAGATTAAGATTTGCGTCGAGCAGTTGACAAAATCTGCATGAAGTATGAATCAAGAGTCACCTACAGCATTGCGAGAGAGGCCATTACTGTCACGTCGACAACAATCGAAGGGCTCAGAGCCCCGCGCAAGATCATCGACGCCGTCTTGTTCGGAGATCCTATACCCAGAGTTCATGCGGTCCAGCCACCGTTGACATCAAACATTCTGAAGAATGTGAGCATGATCACGAGCGTCGAAAAAGGCGTTGAGATTTACGCCGCGGTATTATCTGGCGATCCTCTTGACGTAGAGGAGTTTCGAGATTGGGACAAGAAGCGCCAGGCCTACTTGCAAACCATTGAAAAGAAGTTCACCACGTATTTAGCGGATGCAATGCAACAACTATACCTGGCCAACAGAACGGTAATGCGGTCAAGTTTCGGCCATCTTTACCTCACACAGGTGATCAAGCGGTACATTAGTGGGAGTTCTTACGAAGAGTTTCTACCCATGGTGGATCATCCAAGACTGGCATCTTCGCTGCAAAGAAGGTATGCACTCTCGTGCGACAACGCGTATGAAGAAATCAGCTAACACACCTCGCAGATTCGGCAACATCGAGTTTGCAAGATACCTCAGGAACAACATCGAGAAACGCCCGTCGAGATTTGAACCCATAGAATCCTCTGTACGAAACCTCGCCGACATTGCTCCGAAACAGACCGTAGTTTACATGGCAAATGTAAACGGTAAGGCGTCAACCTTCGAAGCAATATTGTCACTCAGCACGCGTGGCATATATAGCATTGCCAACTTGATGGCGTATCCAAGTCGTGCAGATCGCAATTCGAGCAGCGACGAGAATTCGGAACCCCTGATGAGTATCAGCATGCTCCACATTGAAAGGTATGATCATTGGTCACACATAGAACTTAAGTACCACCCTTAGCTAACTGATCTACAGCAGTCTCAGCTGGGTATTGGAGACTGTAGCGATTAAGAGCTTCTCATGCTCGGACGAGGTCCTTAACAGAGCACGGCGGATGCTATCTGCATTAGACGCAACGCGAGGACAGTTCGGCGGCAATTTTCCGACACTAAGAAGTAGTCACCAGTTAGAGCGACGAGACAGAGCTTACACAAAAACCGTGTTTCAGTATGGCCTCACCAACACACCATACTATCTAGAGCTTTGTCCCCAACGAGATCTATCTCAAAACTCGCAATGCATTTGCGGCATAGAGCTATACTCTAAAATGTGGGCCAAGCTGGAAAGCTCTTCAAGACACCTGGCCGAGCCAGACCTTAAAGCCCTCTTTTCAACCGATCCTGAAGGTGGAACTGAGGTTGGACGTTTCCTGAAGACGATGGATAGACTCAGCGGGGATATTGAGGATGCTCTAGCTAATTCTGCTTCGGCTTTATAGTTTTCTAGACTACTATCAGAGGAATTAAGTCCCGTGTATTCTAATTCGTAGGATTGCATCAATAGCAATCAATTTATCACATTTCTTGGCGGGTGTCGTTGGTCTCTTCGTCTATGCCTTCGCAGCGGCGGCGCTTGGCGCACTGAGCACTTTCTGTCTCAACACTGCAAACCGTTAGCCACTCCAGTCCTAATTTCCAAGCTTCGATAAGATATTGCTCACCCTCCTCTACGACACGCAGATTGTTAGATTTTCCCTGAACGATGCTCTCAAGATCTTTCAAGTTCGCGGCGAGCTCGTCGACCTTGGCCGTGTAGAACTTCTTCGCATCCTCCTTCGACTGCCGCTTGTCAGCTTTAATCCACCAATCTTCAGCTCTCTCCTCACCTTCTCGACATAGAAGCCGGTGCCCACATCCACAATGACATTCTCGCTATCCGCCAAGGTTCCTGGAACATAGAGCGAGCTGGTCAACGGCACCAGAATCGTCCTGTCTGCGAATCGACGTTAGTTTCCACGCAAGCTTCGACAAGTAGGATGACGCCTACCTTTGCTCTCATCAGATACACCAGCAGCAATCGACTTCAGACACTCGCGGAACTTGGCTTGCGCAGCACGGAGCTGGCTGAAAGAGTTTGTGAGGTGCTCAAGCTCCTCGTCAAGCTGTTTCTTGACTTGGCTGAGTTGTTGCGTCGACAGTTGGCCGAGATCGACTGCCGCTCGGTTAGTATTTTATCATACTCCTTTAGATCAAACCACAACTCACCCGTTTGACCTTTTGATGCTGACATTGTGTGGTTTGTTGTTTGTCTTCGCGGTCACCTTTGTGGTTTCGACGTCGCTGGGTACCTCAGCCCTGTCTCCTGTATGCTAGCCTTGCGCTAACAATGGGGTTGAGAGCCACGACAGCGCGTCTTGTCAAGCCACAGCAGGAGTATCGTACAGTATCAATCTGTCATAGTGAGCGATTGGGGCGTCCTGTCGACGCTGTTGATGCGACATACTGTATCTTAGGGAACTAAAAATCTACCTCCTAACAACTGATAGATCAACTGAAGACGAGGAGACCTCGCGACTTGCAAGAGTGAAGAAGACCCTATCCAAATGCTTGACCGCGGCTCCTCAACAGTAAGGTCTCCTGTTATGTTCTGGATGCGTTGTGGTCAAATTGAAGGTCTGCCAATGATGCTGGTTTTCATCAATCATGAAAAATAAATTTGAGAATAACCACAAGTACACGACATTGGTATGCTATTTCTAGAACTCACAAACCGCTCATGTTTATTGAGAAAGAAGTGGCTTAAAATTAAATGGAATGGTGGCATGAGATAATAACCATCACTCTATGGGAATCAAACATTTCAGTGTTTACTTTTCTTTCGTCGCGCATTATTACAATGCACCAAATAATGGTCAAAATGGTATTTACTCAGAAAGGCACGAGCCTGATCTTCAATATGTACACTTTTGATCACTTCTGAGTATTTCCCTTTATGACCACAACTCAAAGGCAAGCCATTTTTTAGTTTATGGCCACTTGTTTTAAAAATAATCTGTCTGCCAGCCGAAAATATTTTCCCCCCAAGCACTAAACTCAAAACAAGGACCCACCATTATTAAGGGATATTGCATATTTCACAATATCGAAATGATTTCATTCAAATAATGGTTGTACGCGAATATATTTTAGTTACACTTACCAAAAAAGCGGCGGAACAAGGTAGATAACGGAGGCCAATGTCATATAACATTACCGTGCTGAAAACTCGCTTTTCCGCTCAAAAATTGCGTTGAAAGCAGCACTTGAGAAAAAACGAATGATGGACTCAGCCCAGCCGTCATCGTCGTTCTTGGGGCAGTCAAAGTAGGGTATCATTTAATTTTGTTGGTACAGGTGGCCATTTATAGTGTACAAAACTTATAACGAAGCACGAAGGTTCTCGACGAACGTCATGAGCTTGTCCAAGGACACATCTTCCTTGACACCGAGTCTTCGACACTGAACCTCACACGTGTTGTCCTTCTTCCATCCTTTCCCTACCACAACAATAATTGGGTAGCCAACCAAGTCGGCGTCCTGCATCTTCCATGGAAATGACTTTGCCCTGTCGTCCAAGACAGCCTCAATTCCAGTGGCGAGCTCGTCGTAAACAGTGACAGCGTCCTCATCCATACCCCGAGCTGGCACGACGACAGCTTCATAAGGAGCAATAACCGACGGCCAGTTGAGTCCTTTTTCGTCTGCAAGTGTCTCTGCAACTGCTGCAACCAAACGCGAGACTCCAATTCCGTGACATCCCATCTGCATCGGAACTTGGATATCTCCTTTGACATCATCTTGAGGAACGTAATCCTCATGCCCCTTCGGTAGCGTGACCAGAGCGTTTAACGGCTCACTGTATCTTGTTCCCAAGAAGAACGTGTGCCCAAGCTCAATGGCCTTCTCAACCTTCAGCTTTCCACCATCACATCTTGAGCACGAATCACCCTCTGTGATACGCATCAGATTTAGCGGCTTTCCGTCCGCATCCATGCTTGCTGTTGTGACCTCAATGCCGAGCGCAGCAGGTGAACCTGTTGCTGACCACATTGGATCGGCTTTAGTCGTTTTAATGCTCTCTATCACCCCTTTTGGCAGACGGTAATCGACGAGGTTCACAATCTTTGGTGAGATCGGTTCTTTTCCAGCTGCGGCTTCAATAGCACGCGCCCACATAACGGCTGCGTTCTCAACTCCTGGATCAAGGTCCGAAACGACAGACTTTGCTGCGTGCGTGTTTACATCCTTATCATCTGAGCCTTTCTTGACATACCATGCGTTAACCAAAGTCTTTCTGTCCTTAGTGATGCCTCTCCATACCGTGAAGTGGTTAGCTCTGTCAGTCGTGGCATCTTCCTGAGCGGCGAAAGACCAGGATGCTGACCTGTCGACCTCCGGTGGTACCGATAGAGCAGATTCGGCAAGCTCCTCATTAGCAACGTAGCTACAGCCATCACAGCTGATAATGTGATCTTCGCCCTGAGCGATTGGGAAATGGAACTCGTGACTGAGGTCACCGCCGATGTCCCCTGAATCTGCTTCTGCAACCAGGAAGGGGATCTTCAGCTCATTGAAGAGACGAACATAAGCAGCCTTGACTTCCTCGTAGGTTGCCAATGCATTTTTCACTCCAGTGTCGAAGGTGTAAAGGTCCTTCATCATGAACTCGCGTCCACGTAACAGGCCATGGCGAGGACGAAGTTCGTCACGATACTTGCGTGCTGCGTGACCGGTTAGTAAGAAAGGCCAAATTTAGAAGGAGACCCTACATATTTGATAGAGGCGAACAGGTAAGTCCTTGTAGGATTTCACATTATTCGCCACAAGAGTCGTAATTTCTTCCTCATGAGTAGGTGAAAGGAGGTAACCGGTCTCTTTTCTGTCGTTGAATGTGAAGAGCTAATTTCGACAATCAGCATAATATTATCTCACAAAGTCTAGCATCACTTACTTCAGCGGTTGGGCCGTTCAAGCGACCACTTTGAGTCCACAGCTCTTGCGACGATATGGACGAAAGATCCAGTTTTGAGCAACCTTAAAAACACGCCATGAGCATCAACCACAAGGAACAAGAGCATTTTAACCCACCAATATTAGACATATGCTTGTCAATAAGCTTTTGCACCTTATTTTGAACACGAAGGCCTAATGGAAGCATATGAAATATGCCAGAATGAGCCTAATATGTTAGTGCCTAAGCTTGTACGAATCGCACGGATTGGCTTCACCTGACGAAGAAAACCGGCCCTCAGAAGCTTAGAATGAGCATCTTATGGAAGTTAGACAATGCAAAATCGATTTTATTGAGCTTCTAACCTTCATCTGCACTTGGTGCGATTCCTCCACTTGGTGCCCATACTCTGGACAGCCGTGACCTATCATCAACCTGCGTGACACTCAGCAAGCGTCCGATCAACGAGTGACACTCGCATACAGCAAGTGGCGCGTTCGTACTTGTGAAAAACTAGATAAAAATCTGGAGTTTTGGGTCTGGGTCGTCCTAAAGGATGAGCGCGAAAGGTGTGGAAGGAAAGAGGATGCAGCGAGTCTACCACGTCTTGCCAGCGCGTGGCAAGACATAGAGCTCATGTTGGACTGCAATTGAACTTGACTACAATCTTCGAGCGCAAAGATGATGGCGCCTTGGTAACAGTTGAGAGAGTTCTGTAGATGAAGCTGCTCGAGGTGTTGTTGCCCAATTATTTTGGCCACAAGCCACACTTGCCGTTACCTTGCCAGATGTGGCTGGGGCGATAACAGCACGGTCGCGCTGAAGGTGGCAGTTCTTACCGGCGATTGGGGAAAAATTCCCGTCGACCCCGAACTTTTTATCTGGGTCTCGATAGCGATCCAGTATCAACCTCCAGCGAAACAGTTTAACTGGTTTGCGCAAAACACGATCCTCATATACTCAAGATGGGGAAATCAGCTAAAAGGGTCAAGCCCAATAATACGGCCAAGAATGCTTCGGCAAACAGCTTGCCAGCGTTCGACGAGAGCGCTCTCACAGCGCTGACGGAGAAGATTGAGAAGGGATTCGGCGGCAAGGGAAAAGTAGAGGATTCGAATGCTGCGCCCAAGCCATCGCCAAAGCAGAATAAGAAGGTCGGAAAGCAGGATAAGAGCCAGGCTTCGCGCTCCAATACAATCGCGGTCGGCAAGAAGCGCAACTTAGCAGGAGATGTGAAGACACCGGCGGCCGGAGAGAAGGGCGCATCGAGTCGCGAGACGTTGTTGCAGGAGGTTCTTGCAATGGGAGGCACCGAGGAGGATATGGATCTGGTCGATGTTGAGTCTGACGACGAGGTTGAGGGAGAGGGCTCTTTGGACCCAAAGCTCGCCAAGGAGCTGTCTCAGTTCATCAAGGGCTTGGGAATCGAAGGACGGGCAGGCGCCGAGATCATGGAGGAGGAAGAGGACGTCGAGGAGGAGCTAGAGTCTGACGATGAGTCCGAGGACGAGTCCGAGACCGCAGATGAGCCTACTCCTCAGTTGGTCCCGGTAGCACAGAGGAAGCCAGAGAAGAATGACCCAAACCGACTGGTCAGTGTCCCAGAACTCGATTGATGGAACAGCCGGACTGACTGAGAAGTAGATCTTTGAAGCGCGCTCGGATTGGCACGCCGCATCATTACCAGCATTGCCCACTCCAGAACTCACACATGTCCCAGCTCATCGCGAAATTATTGATGAGCTCAAGAAGTACGCCAAGTCCTTGCTCGAGGCCGACAGCAGCTTGTATGCATCGAAACATCTTTCCGCGACTTCTTCCCACCGTTTCTTAGCGACTATCATGACATCCGGTACTCTCGACGATAAGGTCTCCGCCTTGACTTTGGTCATTCAGGAGTCGCCTGTGCACACAACGAAGTCTTTCGAGAGTTTGTTGGGTTTGGCCAAGAAGCGTAGTAGAGGCCAGGCAGTAACTGCGCTTGGTGCGCTGAAGGATTTGCTTGGTGTTGGCTCTGTTCTCCCGGCGGACCGCAGACTGCGTGCTTTCGAGAACCAGCCGGGTCTCTTGGGTACTTTACAGGCCGAGTTCGTTAAGTCGTGGAAGCCACAGGACACTCTGCCAGGCCAAATCACCAAGGCTCACTTGGTCTCCTGGGCTTACGAGGACTGGTTGAAGAACATCTACTTTGAGATCTTGCAGGTCCTTGAGGGATGGTGTGCGGACGAGGTTGAGTTTGCTCGTGGACGTGCCATTACCTATGTTTACGAGTTGCTCAAGGAGAAGCCAGAACAAGAGGCCAACTTGTTGCGCCTTCTGGTCAACAAGCTTGGGGATCCAGATAAGAAGCTCTCATCGAGAACCTCCTATCTCATACTCCAACTCGAGACGACACATCCAGCCATGAAGCCAATCATCGTTAACGCTATCGAGAGCGAGCTTCTTTTGAAGCCACATCAAAGCTCCCACGCCAAGTACTACGCCATCAACACTCTCAACCAGACCATTCTCAGCGGAAAGGAGGAAGAGGTTGCTCAGAAACTTTTGAGCATTTACTTCGATCTCTTCGTCGCCATTCTCAAGAAGCCAGAGCCAATCAAGCCAGCTGCTGGCCCAGTTATGAACAAAAAGGGTCAACTTCAGGGAGGTGGTGGACCGAAGGGAAAGAAAGCCCTTGAGAAGTCCGAGAAGGAGGAGCAAGCCAAGCTTGCAAGCGAGGAGACCACCGAGAAGATGATATCCGCCGTCTTGACAGGTGTTAACCGTGCTCTCCCATTCGCCAAATCTGACGATATCACCCTAGAGAAGCACATGGACATGTTGTTCAAGATCACACACTCCTCCAACTTCAACACTAGTATCCAGGCATTGATGCTCATCCAGCAGCTTGCTTCCACCAAGACTATTGCTGTCGAGCGCTTCTATCGTACCCTTTACGAGTCTCTCTTGGATCCTCGTCTCATCACATCCTCTAAACACGCTCTTTACTTGAACTTGCTCTTCCGCTCGCTCAAGGCGGATCTCAACGTCAAGAGAGTAAAGGCTTTCGTCAAGAGACTTCTTCAAATCATTACACTTCACCAGCCACCGTTCATTTGCGGTGTTCTCTACTTGATTCGCGAGCTTGAGGTTACCTTCCCAGGTCTCGCTTCCATGATCACGGACCCCGAGGAGAGTGACGAGCTTGACGAGGAGGTCTTCAGAGATGTCCCAGAGGAGGACGAGCCAGAAAAGCTTCGTGAGGCCCTTGTGCACCCAGACAGGATGCCAAAGGCTGCACCGAGGGATGGTGTCTATGACGGACGCAAGAGAGATCCAGAGCACAGCAACGCCGATAAGAGCTGTCTGTGGGATCTTCTTCCATTCACAGCCCACTTCCATCCTTCCGTTGCTATGTTCGCCGATCGCCTTCTCCAATCTAGAGAAATGGGCGCCAAGCCAGATCTTGCCTCCCACTCCCTCATTTCCTTCCTTGACAGATTCGTTTACCGTAACGCCAAGGTTTCGTCCACTGGTCTCAGGGGTAGCTCTATCATGCAGCCCCTTGCTGGTGGTGAGAGCCGTGGTGTCCTTGTTCCTAACAAAGCCAAGGCACATGCTCACGAACCAGTCAACTCTGAGGCCTTCTGGCGCAAGAAGGCTGAGGATGTTAACCCTGATGAGGTCTTCTTCCACCAATACTTCAGCCAGGTTGGCAAGACCAAGCAGGCTTCAAAGAAGAAGACTTCCAAGAAGACTGCGGACGGAAGCGATGATGAGGAGGATGAGAACGAGGATGAGATCTGGCAGGCACTTGTCGACTCGAGACCCGAGGTCGAGGGTCCAAGTGATGATGACAGTGACCTCGAGATGCTCGACTTGGATGACTCTGATGAGGAGGCATCTGATGCCGCTGAGGACGACTGGGAGGATGACGACGAGGTCGACATTGAGGGCACAGATGATGAGGTTGATGCCGAGGGTGAAGAGCCAAGCCCATTCTCAGATGAGGAGATGGAGGAGGGCTCTGATGAGGAAGATGAAGAGGCCCTCTTCAACAAGGAGCTCCAGACTAATAAGGAGCCTGAGGAGGCGAAGGCGGAGAGCGGCAGAGCCAAGAAGAAGAAGATGAAGGGTCTGCCAATGTTCGCATCTGTGGACGATTATGCCGCAATGTTGGACGGTGATGAGGATGAGGACCTTGGTTAAAGTGTTTGATAGTTTGAGGAGCATGTAAAACCCAATATATCCGTTTGTTGTTTGTTTGAATCACTTGTCCTCACACAATGAGCATCATTGTGCCATGGTACCAGTTCGGTTTGCTTTGGTTGTCGAAGTAACCCACATGTTTGACCTCCGCCTGGGCGAGACTTAAAGGTCCTATCATGCTTCCTGCAGGCCATGAACGTGAGCCAGCATGGGCAACCTCAACGCGTTCAGGGCCCGGTCGCAGTAAATGATCCATATAGACACCACAACCCTCGAGCTTAGAGGGCTTTGAGGCAGGTAGTACTGTATTAGTAAACCCGTGTGGTTACATGTCTCTCCTGGTATACGGCCAAGCCCTCTCGACGTGTTGACATGAAGTACCTTGGGGGCTCCGGATCCAGCCTGGTCCAGCCGACGCCATAATCAATGATGCCGGAAAAACTGTTTGCACGATCTGCATATCTTTTTGTTCGCCATAAGACACTTTTTTGTGATGATGTGTCCAGCCTTGTGCAAGTGTCGTCGGCTTCATTTTGGCCGGTCAGCCGTGCAAATTTTTGACCCACTGATTCGTGCCGAGGCATTTCCTGAGCTAGCCAGGTATTCCAGGTCAACAAAAGTTCTGAACGGCTCCATACAAGCCAACATTGCGCGAACCACGACACGTTCTTTAGAATCAGTCCCGCTTTAGAGTTCTTAGCTACCGATCTGTGCTTCCTAAAACCACGGTTTCATTCTAGGCGATCGGGAGTTGATTTGTCTGCATCCGTAATGGCGTCTGTAATGCGGCGCAACGCTCTGGGTGCACCAGTCCTCAGATCGACCTTCATAAACAAGCCTTTTTCCAGATCCAGATCCTTGTTCCAGTTCAGTCGTCACTTCACTCAATCTACTCTTAAGCAAAGCACAGGTGAGGGTTGTCTTACAAATATCAAGACATTGCTAACCCTGTTGTCGCAGTCGCCGACGCCGTCGCAGCACCAGTCGCACAGATTAAACACTCCCTCCCACGCCGCCTCTTCACCTTCCTCGGAATCGCCGTCGTCTTCACCACTGCCGGATTCAGTATGGCCGCTGTCCCAGCATACGAGACCGCAAAGGCGTTCGCCAACCCACCGACAGACAAGGAAACCCTTACCATGTACACTCCAGAGAACGATGTCGCACAAGAGGTCGAGGACTTCATCAACGCCCACCCAGTCGTCAAGGAGCTCCGCGGCAAGCACGAGTTCTCCGAATCGCGTCCACACTTGAAGGTTCCAGAGACGTTGCGTAGACACAACTTGACTGCCGGCACCTTGTTGGGTCCAAACCGCGTTGTTGTCCCACCATTCACTTTCGCCGAGAGAGGAGGAAAGTCCTTGATCCAGGTCTCATATCTGGGCTCCGACCTCTGTGGGCATCCAGGTATTGTCCATGGTGGCTTCCTTGCGACCATGTTGGATGAGGGATTGGCCAGAAGCTGCTTCGCTGCTCTTCCAAACAAGGTTGGCATGACCGCCAACTTGAACATCAACTACCGTTTCCCAGCCAAGGCTAACCAGTTCGTTGTTCTTCGCGCGACTACCACCAAGGTTGAGGGAAGGAAGGCATGGGTCGAGGGTCGCATTGAGACTTTGGTTGCACCAGACGAGACACCGGTTGTTCTTGCTGACGCGACTGCTTTGTTCATTGAGCCAAGACAGGCTGCTACGATGCGAAAGGTGTACTCAGCTGATGACGAGTAAATGGGATAATAATTTGGTGAGGGAAGCTTAGACGGAATCTTTCACTGTAAATACTTGCATTTGAGCGAAGACTGAAGGAGTTAATGGGTTACCTTTAGACGGAGATGAGATACCAGCCAGAGAGACTGGTCTGGCATCTGGATAGATTCTAGAATTGAAGACCGCAGCCATAATACTCATGGAAACTGTTTCGAAACCACAAGATGAAGAGAAATGATGCATATCATTGGATCGTACCTCTCATTGTGCTCGGCAGTCGATATGCAGGCACGAAAAGACGTCATCGCGCACTAAAAGCACATATCTCTCTGCCAAGCCATCCCACCAATCCGATTGACGTCCCGCCCGGCCAAGAGGGTTACAGAAAGGACTGGGCCCCATAAATGCTGTGTGATCGTCGCATGTAGAGTAGATCGCAGTATATATAAGAACTCGTGGTCCCCGAGACCAAATTCATTTATATTTTGCTTCATCTAGGACTTTGAAATATAACTTATAACCGCAATAATGGCAACGTGAGTCCCTCCACTACCCCGCGGTCACCTCCCAATCGGCCGCCATCACCACCTCTCACTTCCATAACATCGCAACTCTCCTCACACAAAGTCAGTCATAATAACCTCTATCTTCTAGCAACATCACATGGCACCCTTCCCTCTCCCGCTCCGAGCGCGAGACCTTCCGCGGGCAAAAAGGCTATACAATCTGGTTCACCGGTCTCTCCGCATCCGGAAAGTCCACCATCGCAACAGCACTTGAGCAACATCTTTTGCACCTGGGTGTTGCGGCGTATAGATTGGATGGCGACAATGTGCGCTTTGGGTTGAATAAGGATTTGGGGTTTAGTGAGACGGATCGGAATGAGAATATTCGCAGAATCGCAGAAGTGAGTCTTCCCACCGCCCGGACGGGTGTGAGAGAGTGAGAAAAGTGGCTGGAGAAGGGATGAGGATCTGAGTAAGGAGATGAAGACTCACAAGATATAGGTAGCAAAGCTTTTCTCCGATGCCGCAACCGCGACCCTAGCCTCGTTCATCTCCCCATACAAAGCCGACCGCCAAATCGCGCGCGAATTACACGCCAACCCAGCAAAGGGCGATGAGCCGATTCCTTTCATCGAGGTGTACGTCGATATCCCGATCGACGTCGCCGAGCAGAGAGATCCGAAGGGGTTGTATAAGAAAGCTAGAGCGGGGGAGATTAAGCAGTTCACTGGTATCAGCGCGCCATATGAGGCGCCTGAGAACGCGGAAATTCACATTAGGAGTGACAAGGTGAGTGTGGAGGAGGCGGTGGTGCAGATTGTGGAGTATTTGAAGTCGAAGGACTTGCTTCCAGCCATGGCTGCCCAGCAATAGGGGATTTGTGATAGGGGGAGGAATAGAGACGAGACTGAATGAATGATCCCAAATGCCAACCGATCAATGTGGATCTTGGCGAGGAACTCTTGTAAGCCGTGATGTCGCATGTTGATTATTTCTGCGCCGCGGCCAATTTCCGGCCCTTCCTTAATTTCGAGACTGCTCATACCATCTAGCTCGGTCACGCTAACCTACACGCACTCATTTCCGATATCGAGGTCCATACCGGACGTCTTCCCATACTTGCCCTACCCTTCTGCATACAAGGAGCTTCACAAGATGACATGAGCAGGAGAGGTTAACCAGTTCATGGCGGCATATGAGACATAGTCGCCTCACTGGCAGAAAATATGGACAGGGTTGATGTGATGGTTGTAGAAGAAGTGAATGTAAGGGCAATTATCCTGAGTGCAGGTTTTGCTGCATAAGGTCGCCATCACCGCAGTAGAAATAGTAGAAGCTGGAAGACTGGACATCGGGACCGAAGAAAACGAAATATGCAAACCAGTTATTGTGCATATGCCCAGGAGACTTTAGGTCTTTTTGTAATATCGCTACCGGAATACCACTGCCATCATTCCCGTGCCCTTTTTTCACCTATTATCTCCCATGATTTCGTCAAAAGATGCTGCGCAAGTGTCTTTTCCGTCGAGGCACATGTGTCCATCGATGCCGGGGGGGGGGATTGAAAGATTACGAACCTGTTAGTGCCTTTGAAGCGGCCCGAATGGTGAAACCAATAATGATTCTGATGACGGATATCTGGAAGAGGTTGGTATTGTTGGGGAGGCCCAGAATTTGCTCCCTCACTGGGCACAGTGGATGGTAACGAGGAAACGGGATAAAATATGAGTAGATCTTCAGAACAGAACATACCCAAGCTGCGAACGATGACTTACAAGCAAAATTTACCGCGTACCGCACCCCTCGACAACCTAAAGAACAACAATGATGTACAAATGCACGCTCAATTGACTACCACAAACCCTCACTCACCTTTCATGCTAGGGTATAACTATACAATCTCAAACTCGTAATACACATACGCCGTATACTCATCGCCGCCACCTCCGACACCGGCTGCAGTCATTTCTGAAGACAGTGCCGAGTCGTCTTTGGTATTGACACGTCCCTTCTTGTCGCGACCAAAGGCGTTGCCGCCCAGGTAGGAGTATGCGGAGTCAAGGGCGGATTTGGCTTTCTTTGCTTGTTTTGGTGAGGTCTGGTGGGGGTTGTTAGCTCTCGCTCTTTAGGCAGCGAAACCTCATGGAAGGACGGCGACTGCGCGGACATCTAGAAAACAGACGGTAATATTAAGGCATTACAAGCAGGGACAGGGGAGTTTAGGGGGCTGTCACATACCTTGATTAGCGCACTCACAAACTCCAACGGCAGCCCATACCTCAACACCGTCTCCACAAACACCCTCAAACACAACACATGGATCCAAATCATGACACTCTCACTCCACCCCATTCTCGCCAGCCTCAGCACCTCACCCCACACCTTCCTCTCATCCTTCAGCACCTGCTCCAACTCCTTCTTCTCCTCCTCCTTGCCGCCCTCCACATACTTGTAATCTCTCGGCGTCCACTTATGCTCCCTACAGTTATGCACAAACTCGGCCGAATACTTCTTAAACGCCGTTACAGCAAAGAGGGTCAGCTCGTCGTCGTGGGTTACTTCGGTGGCGGAGCGTGGGACGACCATAGGGGAGATGGTTTCGTAGATGCGGAGAAAGTCTTTCTTTGAGTTTGTGGGGACGACGACCAGGTGTGTTTCGAGGTATTCGGAATCTTGGACTAAAAGTTTTGGGTCGACGACTGGGGTAAGGGATTTGGTGGCGAGGTTGCCGGTTTGCTTTCTTTGAAGGGAGGTGAGGGAGGTTTTGATGGAGTTGTATTGGTTGTACTTTTGCTTGACGTCGTTGTCGATGCCAACCAGTTCCTGAGGTTTATTAGCTTCTGAATCAACGCAATCACTGATGACAATCCATAGTTAGATCTGGGTATCTGACCTTTTGTAAAGAGCCAATCAACTCAGAAATCGGCTTATCCGCACGATACTTGACCCTATTCCACGCAAAAGATCTCAAATACTGATCAGCCGGCTCTATAGATTCTGTTAGACCCGTATACCAGCTGTCTCTCAGATAACACATACTATCATTAACCGTCTTTTGCTGCTGAATCTTCTCCCCATCACCCCCGAGGATAGTCCTCAAGGTGTCCCCCACTTTCTGTACAACGCCCTCGCATGCTGCCTCGAGCTTTCCCAGATCGTCTGCTTGCTGGACTAGGGCGTCTAGGGTACCAATCTTGAAGTGTGGGATATTGAACGGAAGGACGTTGCCGTTGTCTGGGGTGACGGTGGTGCGTATGCTGGTGAGGGCATCCTCCTCGTTGTTGGATTGCGCAATGGAATTTGGGAGGGAGACCAAGACGTAATGGGTGCCGTTCTTGTTGTCGGACATGGTGGCTTAAAGTAGCCCAATCGGGTATAGGTAATAAAGAAAGAAGAAAAGCGCTCGCTTGTGTAATGTAGGAGGCTGTGTCTTAGGTCTCTTGGAGCTCTGATCAGTTTGTCCCTTAGCTATAGCGAGGCGGGCTGGGCAGCCGGTGTCATGGGCCAAGCTGCGATAAGCGATAACACGGGAAATAGTGCCCCAAGCACAACTTGTGGCCTCAGCCACCAATGCATTACCACTTTGGGCATAAGTACCGCTTCAAGCTCACTACGCTCGCATCACGGGCGGGCCAGGCCAGCTGCCAGGAATTAAGCGTTAGATTGTCATGTTGCCGATACACCAGACCATTTCTGAGAACATCGTGCGAGACATCGCGATATTTCGACCTGCACATTCTTTTTGATCTCTCTACAGTAGCAATTGCGTCACAATTTGCTACAGCTATCTATACACAACTATAAGAGACCACAACATACCAAATCAGAGCTGCGCTTGCTCAACCACAACCCCTATAGTTCTCAAAGCACAATTCTGTCACCACTATGGACGTCGCAGAGCACATCTCGCTGGAACGCCCTCACGCCGGCTCCCGCCTAGCCACCGCACCCTCAGTAATGACCATGAACGGCCACTTTGCCGCTGTCGGCGATGCGCCAAACCAACAATACTCGCACGGCATCCAAGTGATAGATGAGGAAAAGGAGTTCAACCCAAATCTCAACGTCTACTTGCAGCAAGTCGACACAGCGCAAGCCGGTTTTGATTACCATCTTATCTCGGTGTTTGGCTCACAGTCGACTGGAAAGTCGACCCTGTTGAATTACCTGTTTGGTACGAGCTTTGGTGTTATGTCTGAGACGGAGAGGAGGCAGACGACGAAGGGTATTTGGATGAGCAAGAATAAGAGGGATTTCGATACACACTCCGCGCATAAGATGGCGAATAATATTATGATTATGGATGTTGAGGGTACAGACGGTCGCGAAAGGGGAGAGGACCAGGACTTTGAGCGCAAGTCTGCATTATTCGCTCTTGCGACCAGTGAAGTGCTCATTGTCAACATCTGGGAGCACCAAGTGGGGTTATATCAAGGCGCGAACATGGGGCTCCTCAAGACGGTGTTTGAAGTCAACCTTCAGCTCTTCCTCAAGGACAAGCAGTCCAACCCTCGCTCGCTCCTCTTCTTCGTCATCCGCGACCACCTCGGAAACACGCCACTGGCAAACTTGCAACAGACGCTCATTCAAGACCTGATCAAGATCTGGTTCTCTCTCTCCAAGCCACCCGGACTCGAAAACTCCCAGATCGAGGATTACTTCGACTTTGCCTTCGCGGCCCTCCCACACAAGATCCTCCAGCCAGATAAGTTCGAGATCGAGGTCGCCAAACTCGGTACTCGCTTCAGAGCCGGCAACCGCGCGCACAAGTCGAATGGACTGCACAACGATCAGGAGCTCGAGGGAGGCGTCTTTCTGCCAGAGTATCATAGACGTATCCCCGCAGATGGGTTCTCGGTTTATGCAAGTGGTGTTTGGGATCAGATTGTGCATAATAAGGATTTGGATCTTCCGACACAGCAGGAGCTGCTTGCGCAGTTTAGGTGTGATGAGATTGCGAGGGAAGTGCTTGTTGGCTTCGATGAAGCGATTAGCCCGTTGGAAGAAAAACAAGCTGCTGCCGAGAGGGCAGGCGACTCTCTTGTCCTGCAGGGACTTGGAGAGACTTGCCTGAAGACCAGAACCGAAACCATCAAAGCCTTCGAGACCGAGGCAAGCAGGTACCACAAGGGCGTTTACGGCCGCAAGAGAAAAGAGCTCGAGCAGAAGATTGACGATCGTCTTAAGGTCCTCTACCTCGGCCAACTCTCCGCCATCCATAAAAGCGGCATCAAGCGCTTCTCCGAGGCCGTAACAACAGCCGTCAAGCTCGGCCAGAAAAAGGGCGCGACTTACGAATTCGCCGAGATCGTAGCAAAGGAAAAATACAAAACCCTCTCGCACTTCGGTGCAGAAGCGAAGCTTTTGGCCCTCCCGGATGCGCCGTGGACGGATTTTAAGGTCCAGTCGGGGGCTTTTGGGAAGGAGTTGGATGATGTGAGTGGCCGGTTGAGGAGGGAGGAAATGAGACGACTTGCAGGGAGGGTTGAGAGATGGGTTAGGAGTAGGCTGGATGAGAGTGTGGGGTTGGAGTTTAATAAGTTGGGGAGTGGGAGGGGAGGGAATGGGGCGCCGGAGAAGGGAGATTCGCCGGCTGAAAAGGATCTGTGGGACCGCATATGGACGCTTTTTACCACGACTGTGAAGCAGGCGGAGACTCGTTTCCTCGAGCGTGCTGGGTCTTTCGATGCTTCCGATTCTGAGAAGGAGGTTGGCCTTTGGAGATTAAGGAGGAAGTCGTGGGCGGTGTTGAGAGCGAAGATTGATGAGGAGGTTATGGAGGGTAATATCCTGCTTAAGCTTCGGGAGAACTTTGAGGATAAATTTCGTTATGATGATGCGGGTGTTCCACGCATATGGCGTCCAACAGACGACATCGAGGGTGTTTATACCAAGGCTCGCGAGTCGACGCTTTCGCTCGTCCCATTACTTTCCCGCTTTAGATTGGCTGAATCATACGCCCCTCCACCACTCCCAGAATGGATCGGTGAGATGCCATCCGATGCAGGGCCAGAAGACGAAGAGGGTCTTACTCCAATCGGTGGCGTCGACGAGGAGGAGGGCAAGAGCTTGGAAGAGGAGATGACCATCCTCGGCGAGGCGAAACGTCAAGACCTCGTCGCTAGATTCAAAAAGATGGCAGACGGCGTCTACGTCGAGGCTAAGCGCTCTGCAATTGGTGGTGTGACACAGGTCCCATTATACTTCTGGGGCCTTATGCTTGCGCTGGGATGGAACGAAGTTGTTGCTGGTAAGTCTCCCGCTACCTTGGACGCAGCCCCCACCCACCCCTTCCCCCCTTTTTTTGTCTGGCAAATTGAGTATGTGCTAATACAGGTAATAGTCATCCGCAACCCAATCTACTTCATCTTCCTGATCCTCGCGGCGATCGCCGCCTACGTAACATACTCTCTCAACCTCTGGGGACCTATCATCAGCATGTCCAATGCTGCTACGCAGCAAGCATTGGCTATTGCTAAGGAGAGGCTTAGGGCGTTCTTGGAAAGTAATGAGACGGGGAGACAGGCGTTGGGTATGCAGGATAGGAGAGCAATGGACGATAGCGATAATATCTCGATGCAGACCTTGGATTCCAGAGGAAAGAGAAGAACTGCTCAGACTGATGGGGCTGAATCAGATGAAGATATCTGAGGAGGGGAGATTGTAAACGAGGTTAGTTGATTATGAAGTATACGATGCATTGAGGAGCGGCTTGGGCCTTCTATTTAGAGCCAGGGCAATATATTGTTTTATATCATTACCTTTCTCCTTTTGAACCATGCCGTGAAGACGAAGACTAGTTCGGGAGGGGTATAGAAAAGCGTTTGCGACGCAGGGTTTGTGTTTATGCAAGCCAAATAACGGAAGCCACTTCTAATGCATGAGTAGCGCTCTCTGGCTTCTTTGACTTCTTCACGGACAAGGCTAACTGGCTTAGAGACCTGGGTACTTCCAGCCTTGTTAATCGGTTTCGTTCTTTTGCTGGAATACGTCGCTACCCTAGAATATGGCGTTGCGCCCACTATCGCCACTACCAACCACTCTGTCACCATCAGCTGCGCGGCATCGACCCTAGGTAGCAACTTAAAGCCAAGCTTTTATGCTCGTCTCAGGCCATTCGAGATGAATAAAGCAAATGGAGAGCGAACTGGGAACGAGAGCCAAAACGCACGATAAGGTAGTTGGCGCAGAATTTTCTGTCTTGCCCTGAAGACGTTTATGGTGGGGGGTGTTTATGTAGCTCTGTGGATGAGGTGTTGACGACTGATGAAGGGGAAAATATTAACCACAACCGGTTGGGGATGGCAAGTGCCTGTACACAACAGGGCAGCATCACCTATCACGACTCTCGCGATCACTATCACTGCCGCACTGAAAGTTCTCAGTGACACCTTTAGAGACTTGGACCAGCTGCCAGAACGGCTACGAGCGACAACGTAATACTTGAACAAGTTCAAGAATCAAGGCGAAAGACTATAATCGGTTTGTAGGATTCGTATTTGTTCCTTGCTCTGCAATTATTTTTGGTCGACGAGGGGAATGTATTTGTATCTCTGAGGAGGAGGCGTTGAGTTTGAGACAACATACACGCACGCACAACGATCCACGCGGTGAAACGACTTATCTAAGCTCAATGTTGTTGGGTAAAGGCAACAGATCCAAGGCTGATAGATAGCCAGGACAAAATTGCAAAGAAGGAATGGTTTTATGGAGAAATTTTTAACCCACTGGCCTCATGGAAGCAGTCGGCAAGATTTTGCTCTAAGCATATACGGTAAAGTGTGCATAGTTTCCAAGGCTGCTGAGGCGGAGGGTGACAGCGAAATGGCTGGCGATGACAAGTCCTGACACACATGGGGCGGTTGTAGTTTTATCACGGCTGTCACCATCAGCACCGCACCTCATGTTCCTAAAGCTCTCTGAGAAGCCTATATATGCCAGTTTGTGAGCTGGCAGCACGCCGTACAGCTATTTCCTTTCCGTATGCTGAACGACACGGGAAAAGACCCATAACTCGTATGACAGTTTCCTATTTCGTTATTGCTCTGAAGCCGTCTAGATGGATGGATATGAGGCGTATTTATAGCTCTGTGGAGGTGGTGCCGGGCTCTGGTGAGATTACGGAAATTGATAGAAAGCAAGGGAGCGTGTGGGTTGGTATAAAAAACCCCAGGACTCCTCAGAGGTTGATAACGACCAGGATGGTAAATCGTGCGGGGCCACATCATATAGTGAGAGTGAGGTCCTTCTGTTTTATCTTCACAACATTTTGGAAGAGCCCATCTATGATATAAGAGGGCAAAGCACAAATACTGGAGGCAGCCGAGGAGGAGAGTGGTAGCAGCAATAGGTTGGTTATATGACAAGCAAAACACAGGAGGGCAATACCAAAGTGGCACATCCTGTCGCCATCACCACGGTGCTCGAGGCTTCTAGCTTCGTGGAAAATTCCATGTTGACAGTTGGTGGCTGACAGCACGCTCTGATGTTGCCTCTTTCCGGCGTGTTAGAGAATGAGGGATTAAACCCCATTTGTAAGTGCGCACTCTTGATTTTATTTTTTACTTTGAAACCCTTGGGAGAGGGAGATGAGGGATATTTACACCTAAGAGGAGGTCTTGACTTCTTGTGTAACTTGTCAGGAATCTAATAACAAGGAGTATGACTATGAGGTTAG
>RCNJ01000146.1_pt1 | contig 56752 bp, 61 predicted proteins | sample 2041171 | NCBI WGS metagenome assembly RCNJ01 (sample SAMN09708213, study PRJNA481090) | feces metagenome | biome: feces | host: Pygoscelis adeliae | place: Antarctica: Rookery Lake | collected 2010-03-01 | reverse complement strand
TATCTGATAGAGTTATTTAAAAGTCTAACTACGAAGGTCTGAGTATATGAACTACATGAACAAAGAGTTCAAACGGCAGCTTCCGGCTAGTTCTGTTTACAAAGGCTCAGCGCAGACGCACAGGCAGGAAACGAACAAAGGAGTGGCAGCAGCCATATGTCGCATACCGCATTCGCGCTCCTTCCGTAATTCAACACAAGCTATAGTGGTGATTATGGCTACTTGGTGGAGGAGGATTTTCTGGGATCGATTGATTAAGGCGCTCTCTTCCGCTAGCTTGTTTCTTACTTTGTCAGTAAGAAGCACGGTGCTGGCAGCGTCTTTTTCCACCTGCCGGATGATAAGACGGTGCTAAAGTCAGTGGAGGAGGCTGGCGGCCAGAGAAAGAAGGGTAAGGAGCTGGCTAGGCGTCTCCAATTCAATGGGCAGAAATCTCCAACTTGTGCAGGAGGCAAACGCTGGGCATACCAAGGTTTCAGCTGCTAAGACGCAACTCGAGGACAAGGAAGAGATTGAGACGCAACTGGCTGCGGCCATGACGTGCTGAAGCAAGCCGACGACGAGACACCCCAGATCGCAGAACTCCAAAACGATAATCAGTCACTCCGCGGCGACCTGACAACTACCAACGACCAATGCACGTCTCAGCCAAGAGCTCAAGACCGAGGAAGCCGGCTAAGCCAAGACCAAAAGTGAGTTGGCCAAGACTGAGGCACTTAGCACAGTCGAAGCAGTTGGGAGCACAAAAGCTGGCCGAAATCTCGAACTTGAGAAGGGTGAAGATGAAGCACGAGAGCGAAATCCAGCAGCTGAAAAGAGTTCTCAACTGCTGCCGCAAGAACATTAGCGAGCTCGAGAAGCTCAGATATCAGACGCTTCCAGCTAGAGCCGAGGAGGCTCGTGTTTTACTAGAGGGAGATAGAGACATGAATGCCTTGCGCCTGGATGTTGCTGCTTTGGAGAAGGAGACCAAGTCGAAAGATGCAAAGATCACCAGTTTGGCCAGGTAGTCAAGCGCTTTTGTCATCCTCAACGTTGATATCCACATCTCCTTCGAGAAACGAATATACACGATCAACCGCTGAGACATGCGACGTTGAATTTACCAAATCCCCAGCATCATCTCACAAGTGCGCTATCAGGATAACACAATTGAGCATCCTGTATATCCCACAGTTGTGATGCTTCTTCACAAGTACCCCTTGGTACTTGATACCCCATTTATATACCCATTTGCGTTGCCTTCTTGCATTTTAGCGGTATATCAGGATAGAGTGGGGTTGGAGGAATAAATGAACAAGGTTCTGAAACAACTCAGCATCAAGTAGATGTGCACCACAAGAACATACAGAACGAAAATGCATTACCGACTCCTGGCCAACCTTATATGCTACTTGGTGCTACCTCATGACCAGTCCATGCCCCAAACTCCAAAAATCAGCATCGAATCTAACCCATCAATCCCATATGCATCACCCTGTATATCTTATCATCTCCAAATTATCGCAGTATTTTACACCGCAACACCCCTCTTGCTCCACCCACCCGGCCCCTTCCACGCCCACAACCAAAGCACACAAGCTACCCAAACACTAACAGCCATCATCCAAAACGTACTACTATAGCACCTCGTCCCATAACAAAGAATATCCTCCACCATCCTCTCCTGCGCGCCCTGCTTCGCAGCCTTCTGATACACCGCACTATAAATCACCCCCCAAACCGTCGCCCCAAGTGCAGGAACCATCGACACAACCCCCCAATTCGTGCCGAAATTCTCCACGCCCCAAATCACGCTGATAATTATCGGCATGATGCTAAACACCGCGCCGTACCCGGCTCCGATAAGCCCGGAGACGATCCAGAAGCGCTCGCCGTGATTCTGGACCCAGCCGGAGGCTAGGACGGCTTGACCGAGTGAGAGGAGGAAGGCGAAGGAGAGGAGGAAGGCTACGCGAGAGATGCGGCGGGGGATGAGGGAGAGAGGGAAAGGTGGTAGAGGCCCGACGTCGTGGGCGGGGTGGGAGCGGGAGAGTTGGAGGGATGAGAAAGAGGCTGTTAAGTTCTCATGATTCCGTCGGATGGGTGCCAGGAGGTCGGTGAGCGTGCCTGTCAGTAAGCGCGCGATGGTGGAAGTTATGGCCACGATGGAAACATGTGTAGCTGCCGTGGTCGGCACACCCACGACGGGAGCATGGAGAGAGGTGGGTGGTGGGTAGAGGGTGCCGATGATGGTTCCGAGGTTGTTGATGAATGCTTCGCCTGGGCCGGTGACGAGGAAGAGACCGAGGGCTAGTAGCCACACGGTGTGGTCGCGGAGGAAGATGCGTGTTTCTTCGTTGAGGAGGTAGGTTTTCTTCCTCGCCTCTAGTGCTTCGCGTGCAGCCTCTCTAGCTTTCGCTGCGGTCGCTAAACGACGAGTAGAGGCTGTCTCGTCTGAATCCGGGTGCGCATCGAAGGAGCCGTACGTGCGACGATTTGCGTCTGCCTCTGTAAAGAACGGACTATCCTCCAACAAGCCACTCGTCTCGAGCGCTTCCAAAGCATCGCCGATAAGCTCACTCTCATCCACAACCTTCAGCCCAATGGTACCCAGCAGGCCAGCTGCCAGTAGCGTGATGGCCAGAAAGAGGAAGTACTTAAACGCATCAACATCACCTCGACTCCCATTCGGAAGCGTCTCATACAACAGCCTACTCCCCACCTGGCTCTGCCACATCCCACTCAACCCAAACGCCGCAATCGGCGCCGCAAGCGCCAATCCCTTATGTTTCCCCCTCCCAAAGTTCTTCGCGCAAGTCGTAACAGCCGACAAATACATACTCGTGGTCCCCATCCCAATGAATATAAACGCAACAACCATCGTCCCAAACCCCAGTCCCAGCCTTCCATCCTCCCCCGATCCGGGTTCCGGGACAACAACAGCTTCACTCCCATAGTTATACGTGAACGCCGCAAGCGTATACCCGACCCCAAATATGATACCACTGAACAAGCTCAGTGGTGCTGGCCCAACGCGATCGCACACGTATCCGAATATCGGCACGGGGAGATACATAGCCAGCTCCGCGGCAATGCTCACAGAATTAACCTGGAACTGGGTGTACCTCAACCTCGACTGAAAAAGATGTCCGTAGAGCGAATAGGCGGTTATGCTGCCGCCGCAGAGGCAGGAAATGAGCGCGCATGCGAAAGCGGCGTAGCGGCGCAGTTCACGGGTTCGGGGGGTGTGGTAGCGTTCTGGGAAGTGGAGAGAGGAGGTTCGTGATGAGTGAAGGGTTGAGGAGCCGCCTTCGCTGTAGGTGTCGTCGTAGAAGTTGCGGTCGCGAAGCAATGGTTCGGATTCGTTGGTGCCGAGGCCTAGGGCGCTCTTTACGCGGTTGAAGATCGCCATAGCAGCGGGGACGCCGCGTTGTTGTCGTGTTGTCTGACGCTGTGGTGATGTGGTGTATTTGCCCCTAGATGGGACGGTGCTGTAATCGGTTTATGGCATTTGTGGGTGAAGTTGTGATGTAGAAATGAAGAATGATGGTGTCAAGTGAGGTTTGCAAACGAGCTGTCAGCTGGGTGTGCTGGCGCGCCAAGCATGTCCAATGATGCTACATCCACCAAGGCTACGGCGCGGGCTGGCACGTGCATTGTGTGCGCTAGCCAAGAAAGGAAGCTGCCGTTTGAGAGGAGCCGAAGTCGAGCTTCTAGCTCGGCATTTCAATCTGCTTGCCTTATTTAAAGGTCAGAGGTTTCCATTATCAAAATTATTACTGACCCATTATTTTTGTCTAGGGAAAAGAATGATAACCCTCAACCTGTCGTACGGGCAGTCAGCCATTACAGCCCTCGTACAGCTAAGCAGTTAGCTGTCCCAGTCTCAAAATATTCCTGTGACTCGGGGTATCATGCAAATCGGTTTTCAAATGGAATCCTCCATCCCAAAAAGAATTTGTGTAAGTCCTCATCAGCTGTAGCTAATCGGTTAGCAATCAGTCATCAATGTTGACAAAGAGGTTCGTAATTTTTTCCCTCGAGACCAACCAGTTAAGTCTGGATTTCATAGATACAAGGAATCAATCGGCAAACGATGCAGCGTCAAGGTTGTGCCAGGTATTAGTATGTGCATTAGATATATTATTCTACATTATGTGCCATTCAAGCATACGGTATCCATACAATCGTCCCTCGCCGTAGATAATGTCGTGTACCTGTCACGGCGCATGTTGTACCCGTACAAGGATTCACCTTTCCTCCTTCTTTCTTAAGTTCGTATTCCTGCCTACCATATCCCGTCCTCCGCCTGCTCCTCCTCACCACATTCCTTCCTCGGGCTCCCACCCACCTCCCTCTCTGGGCTACCCTCCAACTCTTCCGGTTGTAGCCTCCCCCTACACCACTCAAGCACCCCCTCAGTCCCCTTCTCCACCACCCTCCAATTCGGAACTCGAAACCTATTCCCACTTATTTCAAGCTGCTTAAGGTCCATCAAAAGGCCCAACTTCGGATCCATCCTCTCAATCTCATTACTCGAGGCGTCGATGGTGCGTAATCCCCTGACACTATCGGCATTCATCTCTCTCAATTTATTGTTAGAAGCGAGGAGGATCGTCAACTTCGGGAATTTGCTGCGCAGGTGGCCGGAGGTGGAGGAGGGTGAGGGAAGGGCGGTGAGGCGGTTAAACGAGACATCGAGCTTCGCCAAATTCGGTGCCTCCAACCACCTCAGCACCGGCGTCAGAGAATCAAACGTATTACTACTCAAATTAAGCTCCACAAGGTTAGGCAGTTCCACGGTATCCCTTATCCAGGTATCGCTGCTTAACCCATTATGGGACAGATTAAGTGTCGTCAGGCCCCCGAAAAAAGCGATACTCGCCGGGATCTCGGTAAATGAGTTGTGGTGCAGTTCGACAGTCTTAATCTTATGGTGTGACGCGATTTGAGCTGCAATAAGTGGGTTCAACGTACTTGAGTTGGTGTACGACCGGTCGAGAACTCCGAGCTGGGTATTGATATTGCTTGACCACTCAGCCGCCGTCGGGGATCTTGGTAAGCCAGCATTATCCGCAGCTGGCGCATCCAGGTACACCATCCCTGTCGAGTCGTCGTCTTGGTGGTCATCTTGGATCGCGGTCACCATACTGGCACCACTCATGGATCTATCCCTGTTATGGGTGGGTGCGCGGGAGTGGTTGAAGAACCCACTCTCCTCCTGCTCAACGAATCCAGTCGCCTCATCACCCGACCCAGCAAAAGGTTCCAACCTCGCAAGCAGCGCCCGTTTCAAGTCCGCTGTGTTCATACCCGCAAACTTCTTCTGCTGCAGTGGATTCCCAGACACCACCAACGTCTCCAAACTCGCCATGATCGCTATCTGGTCCGGAATCATCCTAATATCGTTCCCTCCAAAATCCGCAAGCTTAAGCACCGGCAGCTCGGCAAAGCCCCTCGGAAACTCGGCGATTGAATTATCCGCCGCACTCAGCGTCATAATACTCTCCCACGTCTCCACCCCCGGAAGCGCCTTCAACCTATTCGCTGAAACATTAAGCAGCTGCAGGTTAGGCAATATAACACTCCCTTCCGAAACAAGCTGCAACGAATTACCCGAAAGATCCAGCGTGCGCAGCGCCTCAAAGCGGATGTTTGAGGCTTCGATGAGTGTGCCTGATAGCTTGTTCGAGGCGGCGAAGAGTTCGATAAGCGGCAAATTCCTCAAACTCTCGATCGGCAAGTTCGTCAAGGAGTTTTGCGAGATATTAAGACTCTTCAACCGCGTCAACGCCGAGACACCTTGTGGCAGGGCCGACAACTTGTTTTGGTGGAGGTCTAGGACTTCGAGGTTTGAGAGTTGGAGTAGCGAGCCCGGGGCCTCGTCGACGAGGGCGTTGTTGGCTAACTTTAGTTCGCGGAGGGATGTAATCTGGGAGATGATATCGAGGACCTCATTCCCAAGCTTATTATTCGATAGATTCAGCACCGTAAGGTACTCTAACCTCCTCAACCCCATCGGTATGGAGATCAGCATGTTGCCATGGAGATCCAGAGTTTCCAGGCCGCCGAAAATCATCCCCTGACTATCCTCATCCTCAGCCATTTCTCGAGGGTCGCAGTCTGGGAATACGTCGTCGGAGATGGATTCGAACTCGTTGTCGGCAGCGATGAATTTTGTGAGATCCACACACTCTGCCCAGTTCCCACTGGTGATGGAGGAGAGGTTGTACATGTTCATCACTTCATCGGGTATCTTCTTCAACCCGATCGCAGCGATATTGAGGCGCCCATCCGTTCTCGCGGCGTCGATCCTCTTCCTCAATAGCCCCGTTCCAACGTCCTCACTCTTATTCAAATTGAATGGATCGGACAAGCCAAAGTCGAAACTGTCGGTTGGCAAGATCGGGGACTTTTCATCCATGGTAGGAGTAGGTGCCTGGGCCTTCGCCATCACGGCACGCTTAGCAGCTTTGGCTTTAGCGATTGTCTCTCGTAGAGCCAATGAAGACTTGATCGCGCTTTCGGTTTTGGGGCGTTCTTCTGCAGGTGCGTCGTGGTTCTTGGAGCAGGTGGAGGTGGAGGTGGAAACCGGTTTCTTCATCCGGGATACTGGTGCTGTTGATTGCTGAGGTGTGGCGCGGAGTTCTTGGGTCGAAACTCGTCTCAGTAAGGAATGAGATGTTCGAGGTTTTAGACTCTGTGTTCTACCGATTGGTGGGTGGGAAGGTGATGCGGAGGGCTCATCGGCGCCGGGGACATCGAAGTAGCCTTGTATGGATTGGCGCGGTTGGGGACTCCTTCCAATCGTCTGTCCGATCCTTGAAGTTGACTGCGGCACCGATATGTCGTCAAAGAGGTTGTTGACGGAAGCTCGTGGCTTCAGTGCCTGTCCAACTGTCTTGCTCCCTGATTTAATAGCAGAGCCGAAGCCTGGTGATGGTGAAGCAGGAATTGAATGCGTAGTAGACACCCTCGGCGACGTAGCAAGGCGCAGATTTGATACACTTCTCGGTGCCCTCAAGCCACTAACTCCAGGTGTGTTCTTGATAGGTGTTCGCAGAGACGGTATAGACTTTGCCGGCGTGCTTGCGGCTCCAAAGTTGAGAGGTATGCCACCTGTATGTCCTCCCTGCCTCGATGCTGGTCTGGATCCCATCTGTCTTGAAACAGGTCTTGATTCGGCATGTCTCGATGGTGGCCTCATCATCCCGTCGTGCGCCATTGAGCGTGATGGCGGGCGCATTGGGCTTTCTGTGTTGAAGAAGCTGGATCTTCGTCGTCTCATGTCTGGCGATTCGGGGACTGGAATGGTGGCCAGCGTTTCTTGCACTCTTTCGGAGAGCGATTTCTCCTTCGAAGGACTGGTGACGGCGTGCTCGCTTTCATCGGTCGTAGGAGTGCCATACACATCGTTAGTTGCTGACGGCGCTCTCATCTGCTGCCTCGAGGACGGCCTGGTGGCTGGCTTCTTAAAGACATCGCCGCTGGATATCCTCGTTCTGGCCGCGGGTGCCGTTTCGAGCTGGCTAGAAGGTGGTCTGGCAGCTGGTCTCTTGAAAACATCTTGACTCGGCTTGGCGCGCAAAACAGGTTGCTGACCATGCTGAACACTGTTGCGATTCGAAGAGGTGCTACGACCCAGTGGCTCTCTCGAAGGTTGTCTCGATCCCGGGTTCTGCAGGGAAGTCAGAGGGGGGGCTCTCAGAGAGTCCCTCGAAGGCTGTCGATTAAGAGAAGTCGGCACGGGCAGCCTTGACGGGCGAGGAATGCCAGACCTAGGCAGACCGTGAGGATTGTTTACGTCGGCCATTGCGCCAATGTGATAGTTGTGTAGCAAATAAGCAAAAGTGGTAGGTCAAAGAGCTAAACAATGGGCATTGAAAATTGGATCAGCCGCCTCAGGTATGAAACAATGTGCTTTGTTATGCTACCCCTAAGTTCGCAGCCAAACAGAAGAGTCGAAAAGGGGCTGAGATTATGAAGATGGAGCTGTCAAGCTCCACTGCAATTACACGCGGCGAGCTGCGGTCCGACCCGCAATAGACGCCAGATCATGTGAGATCAATGATTAGATCTTGGTTATTGATTAAATAGAGATTAGATGGCGATTAGATGGCAGTGCTAACTGGTTGTCACTGGCAACAGCGATAAAGCCTTGGCGTTGTGTACAGTAAGCTGCACCACCAGCACCCAGCCAGCCTCTCAGGTAACGAAGAGACGAAAGCAGAGACAAGACACCATTGACCAACCATCACGCAAACAGGAGACGACGACCGCAAACGAATATCCAAGTCACTGAAGCAAACTGCTATACTTAATATCCTAATTGAATGACTACATATATCTATATATCTACCCAATACTCTTGCTCATCGCATCATTACGTCGGCTCTCGAGCTCCAAGCTGCCAACTTTCGGCTTTGTCTCAGCGTCAAGACTCGATCCCGCACAATACCACATCGCAAGCATACTCGACAACACCACAACCGCCTGCATGAGCGTCGCAGCAACAATGGACGCAACAATGCCAGCCGAAGGCACATCAACACCACAAATCCAAGTCCCAGGCACACCACAACCACACAACGCAGAGCTCCCCACATCTATCAACACAGCTCCAATACCACCACCATCCGCCATTGCACCCACCCCTTCGATACCAGTGATCTCTGCTACCTCACCAGAAGTCATCGATATGGACACCCTCAATGCACCGACGACTTTCACGGGGAAGACAGCACGCGGCGCATATAAGTCGCCCACACCTCCAAATAGTTCCATGACGCCTCCTCCTTCGACACAATCTGCTAAGCGTGCAGCTTCCCCTGCATCAATATCAACAGATAACAGCCGCTCCATAACCCCAACACCAGGCTACAACGCCGCCTCCCAAATCCACAACGCTTTAAACCGCCTTAACGCACTCGACCCCTCTTCCACGTCCGAAGTCCTGGAGTACCTCAACGCCCTGCAAAAAGATATAGAGGCCACAAGGGCGGGAGAGGAGGAGGCACAGATGGAGAGCGCGCACTATAAACTCCAGCACTCACTCCTCTTGATGGATACATCCGAAACAACCAAGCGCATGGAAGTCGAGCACACAATGATGCGCCGCGAACTCGAGGTTTTGCAGGCTGCGGAGTTGAGTCGTCGTGCCTCCAGCCCCATCCCGGATTATGAACAAAACATCTCAACACACAAGTATGTGGAGGAATTGAAAGAGTGGTGTGAGGCGCTGGAGCGGGAGAATGGAAAGTTGAAAAGGAGGCTGGAGAAGGCAAAACTAGTAATTGCGGACAAAGAAGACGAACTCCTCGAAAAAGACAGCGCGGTGCAAAGGCTCAAAGACAGGATTAGGCAGAATCGTCAACATCTCTCTATGTTGACCTCTCCGGGGGGGATATTTGAATCCCCCAAGGTACCCCAAAGCCATAGCCGGACAAACCCCAACACGCCGTACGAGCGCCAACGTGCAACTCCTCGCCAGACTCCGGGCAGTGTTAGACTGCAGCAACAGCACCAGATCATGCAGATGGGCATGTCGCAACAGCAACCCTCCTACCCTGCCTCTCGGCACCAGTCTCAGATTCAGGGTCATGCACATCCTGTCCAGCATCAGGGAGGAGGGAGAGATTCTTTCGCCACCCTCCTCCTCGCAGACCAAGTCCTGAATGACCAGAATACTGCTCCCACTACCCCAGTCACGCATACCCCGAGACGTGGTATGGCGCCGAACTCTGTAGGCCGGCGCCCGCGCGGGGCTCAAAGCCTGAGTGCGCTTCAGGGTGCACCGGTGTCGGGGAGTATGGGAGGGAAGTGGGTTAGTCCGCATCCGTTGATGCGCGACCATATTTCTCAGCAAGATGGCTTAAGTGGACAGCATCAGTCACTCCTCCCCCCTGTACAACTCCCAGGCAATGGCGGGGGGGTGGGACAGGGTGTAGCGGGGTATGAAGACACACCGCGCAAACGCGCAGAAATCCGTAAGCAACGTCGTCGTCAGAGTCGTGATAGCACAATCTCAGCAAGCGACGAAGAGGCACATCAAGCTGTTGGTAATGAGTATATATCTCCGCGTAACTCCGCAACGGGACCGGCTTCGTACCAGGTGCAGCCACAGCCGTATGCCGCTCAGCCGATGGGGCAGGGGCAGGGGCAAGCGCAGCAGAGTTATGCCCGTGGTCCTGCTCCGGATTCTTCGATGACGCCACTACCGGCGCAGAGTAGAGTTGTGAGACAGTTGATGAATGATGATGATGAGACGGAGTCTGAGCATGAGGTTACGGAAGTTCAGGTTGGAGATGAGAGACTCCCTGCTAGCCAAGCATCTCAGACTGCTAGTGCAATGCTCCGCAGGGACCCAAGACAGAGCTTTGAGATGCGGGATGATACTTCCAATGTTGCTACTGCTGGTTCGGTCGCCGGTGGGACGGAGAGTGGTTTGTTGGTGCCGGTTCAGGCTGTGGCGGAAAAGACAAGGGCGTTGCAGAGTAAGTTGTTTGGGAGTGTTAGGAAGCCAGGGGTTGAGAGGGATGGTGGGAAGATTGAGGATGGGGAGGCCTCGCTACGCTCAGCGGGGGAGAAAAGGAAGAGTTTGCCGAGCGAGGAGGAGATTAGGGCCAAGAGGTTAAGGATTGCGGCGCAGGAGGGGCTGGGGCTTGGTATTGAATTTTAGTAGTCTCAATATTATGGTAAGGAGGGGGATGAGAGCTGAGAAGGAAGGGGGAGAGGGTAAAAAGGGACGAGGAGGAGCTTTTTGGGCTGCGGACTTTGCTGATATGGAGACAGGAGTTAGGGATTCTTGGGATGAAAACAGCGTATATTTTGGACATAGCTCGACATAAGGAACGAAGGTGGCCAATGGCGGCCAGTTGGCATAGCAAAAGCTTGCAATAAACATATCTTATATTCATCCCTCCTTGGTGTTCCATATAATGAACTGTGGACTCAAGATACAGTGTCATGATTTCCGCTCTACCACCCACTTAGCTTGCTACCAGTCGTGATTATAGGACTTAGTCAAACCAGTACTCTTAGCCTTCTCAACGTCTTCCACTTCGCTCGCTCACGTGTTTGTTGTATAGATGAATATGTGGTTTTGTGGAAAGCGAGTCAACTGGGACTTCAAAAGGTGGTTAAAACTGTCTCTGACTGGGCATGGATCCCGCAGCTTGTGAAAGGTTTGACTATGGACGCCCATACTACCGTATTATGCCCTCATGACACCGTATCTGGATGCGAAAGTCGTGATTATGGTACTTTGGCCAAATGGACACGGCAAGTGTGAGTCCTAGCACCAAGACATCAACATAAACGAGGAGAAGAGGCGATTATGGAAATCGATAAGCATAGAGAGAAGGCGATCACGAGTGAGAGGAACAAGTTGTCACGGGCACAGCAGAAGAGATAAGGTCAGAAAGCAATAGCTTTTTTCATTATGTACAGGGATGTCGGATATATTGCAAATCACGAAGCCAGCCCACATTAAGATCTCGTATAAAAACCTCAGCTACATCCAACAGCTTAGCACGAGTTAGCTGGGCAAGCGATGTTCGTTCCGTGTGTGTCGCCAGCCACATTGGCAAGCTGAAGGACGGCTCCGACGGTTCCACCCAGACCCTCGCCGGCGATGAAACCAGCGGCAATGGCGTATCCGTAGATATCCCAAGTGCGCGGGGACTTCTTTTGCCAAAAGTAGGCAAAGATGGCGCCCATGAGGGCGGCAGTCATGTAGGTGGTGGCTGGAACGACGAAAGCAAGGGCAATGGCTCCCCAGTTTGGAAGCCACTTGCGGTGCTTCTCGCGCTCACCGACAAAGTAGTAGTGGCGGATGACGGCCTGGATGACGGACCAAGCACCAAGGCAGATGGCGAGGATACCGGAGTTGAGTGGGATACCATTGTCATCCAGAGTGACTGCCTTGGCGACGGCAGCCCATGCGGCGACGGATGGCGCAGAGAACGGGCACCTGACATCAGTTCCGGTCAAGATACATGGGTATGCGGTAGCGAACAGGACGAAGATACCCGGGGCGAGCCAGATGGAAATGAACGTTCCGATGGCCTGGGCACGCCACTGTTGCTTTGGTGGAGTTCTGAGGAGGAAACCGGTGCGGAAATCGGAGACGAGATCCATGGCGACACCTGCAGCTCCGGAAGCGACGGTACCGGCGATCAAGTTAATTCTCTGGGCGTCCTCGACGGAGTAGCTGCCCTTGGTGACACCACCAAAGATGAGTTGGGAGGCCTTAGCGGCGGCGGTAAGAGGAGTGACATCAGTAACACCACCGATCTGGATACAGAGGAAGGCGAACATAAACCCAAGTAAGGAGGCAAGGATGGTAAGTCCGGCGTTCATATCCCACTGGAAGTGAAGGATGATGATGGACATAACAAGAGTAAGAAGGAGACCGGTAGACCACTGCCAGATCTTGACTTGGTCCTCCTTGGATGCGAAATCCTCAATCATGAGATCGTCGCGACGGTTGTCGAGGTTGGCGTGCTTCTCAAAGAAGGCAACATGCTTACCGCGCTTCTGCAACCTGGTGTGGAGGCCACGATTGCTGTTATTCCAGACGGTCTTCAGGGCGAAGCCGATGACCTTGTATTGTATGAAGAGCTCGGCAAGGGAGGCGCAGACCATGACCATGACACCTGGCCAGAGAAGCCAGTAACGGGGCGATGGAAGGACACCGTCCTCGCGTTGGAGGGAGGTGAAGTAAGTGATATCTTGCCATGGCTCATCATAGCCGCCGTTAATACCGATAGTCTCGCCGTAGTGAACAGTGACAGGGCCGATGACACCCCACGCGAGGAAGGAACCGACGAACATAGAAATGGCGGAGTTGAGACCAATGAGCATACCAGATCCGAGGAAAGCTGGAGTCCACTCAATGAACCATCCCCAGTTCTCGATGTTCATGGCCCAGTTCGTGTGTCCCGACCAAATGTAGAACCATGTGAAAATGTGCCAGTCGTAAAGAATACCGATACAGTAGTACGAAGCGACTCTGTGGACAAGAGCGCTACAGAAGGCCCACAAAAGACCCTTGAGCTTCTTCATGGCATCATCAGCACCACTGCCGACGCTGTGCATCGAGCGGATGGTCATCGCAGTGGCGGTGGCAGTTGGGAAGATCAGAGAGAGTTCTTTGCCGACCTGAATGATGAAGAACTTGCGGAGTGGTGTGGCCATGAAGAGACCGAAATACGAGGAGATGATGGTGAGTGTAAAGATACGTCCAATATCCTCCTTTGGCGTGGTGCCCAAGAGATTCAGCTGATACATAGCTGGAAGCGGTGCAACGAAGATCACGCCCATACCACCGGCACCTGAAATGCATGTTAGTTATTGGACGAACTCGATCAAAACGAGCATGCTTACCGACTGCAGCGGCCTGAACAATAGAGTTTTCCTGTGGTCCGAAGGCACCTCCCAATATAGGGAAGTTATGTGGCACTGCCCTAGAAATAGCCCTCAAAATACCGAAACCGAAGATGGCGCCGAACATGGAAGCGCCGAAGGTGAAACCAGTCTTGAGACCTGCCGAGGAGTTAGCTTAGAGCGTTCAATTTGAAAGCGAACAATGACTTACCGAGATACAAGTTGGAACAGTTCACGAGGGAACCGAGGACGATACCCACGGCAAGGGCTCTGAAGGTGAGAATATGCTCCTCGTGAGGGATATCTGGCGTAAGAGGGAAAGGCTTGTAAAGATCGAGCTCTGAATCAATCTCGACCTCCTCCTTGAGGGAGCCAGCATCACCATCTCTGCGCTCAACGGGGTAGAGCGGCAGCTCGGAAACACCAGTCATGTTTGGGACCTTGGTCTCGTAATGGTGGTCGTGGTCAACACCCTGGGTGTGGGTCGTGCTGTCCAACTTCTCGTCATATTGGGGCTGGTTCTCAGAGAGAGGGCTGGTGGCCGGCGACACGCCGGTGTTGATTTCTTCTCTGCCCATCGTTGTGTTGTGACGCGGTTCAACCGTGTTACCCTTCAAACGCTTCTGATGGGGGGGGGGAGGAGGTTTATGTATTGAGTTTCCTACGGGTAGGATCGGTGGGTATACCAGTCACCACGCTTGCACCTTGCCTAACGGGCTAGCAAGTGTCGATACGATCCATTATCAATCGCATGCCATCTGTCGTGCTTCCAAAGACCGCCAGGGAGATAAGGTACAGTATAGCAAAAGATACTCCGTATGCCACCCTAACCTTGACCATCAATGTGATCCCAGTTGACATCTCGAGCTTGTGACTTGATACGACGCTAACTAGACGTCTATATCTATCGCGACGGTGTATTCCGACTCGGGCATTCTTCCTCTTCTGGAAGGTTTAACTCTGTTCAGAGGCGATTGGATTGAGTTATTGGCTAGGAAGAGTTACCGGAGAATCGTTACGTTGGAGTGTGGAATGCCATCTTCAAGAAGTGGAAGGCGGATACCTTGTAGCTGTCGTGCAATGTGGAAGCACCGTTGGAGACGGCTGAGAGCATGAGAGCATTAGGGTGCCAGGGCGCGACTGTGTACCCTGTCGAATATGTCTGGGTTGGGAGATATGAGTGGGCCAAGTGCATGTGCGAGACCGGATACCTCGATTACTATTGGAAGATTGGCTACCTCGCCGTGCCATTGTGACTTCCGTCTCACACAAGGGCACTACCGATGGCCAAAACAGAAAGGTACGGAGGTAATTGAGAAGGGTTCGTGTTGTCCTGAACTCTTGTTCTTGTTGACGACAATTGCCCAGCACGAGTCTAAACATGGAGAAACAATGTGTAGAACCTCATCTATGAAGATCACTGAGGCCACTTCCTGACAGCGACCAACAGTCAAAGACACTCAGCTATTAATGTGGTTGACAAGCCTCGCGTATCTCAAGTCTCAAAGTTGACATGCAACTTCACAACAAGCTCTGCCAAGCAGCACGGCATACAGTCGAGCCACAGGGCACCACATCATCACAGCAACGCTCGCTGTCTTTCTTTCGCTGATCAGCACCAAGCACAAGCTTGTTTGAGCCACAACCAGCCAACCCGCAACGCCCATTCCCGAACTGCTCTATCCAGCCGGCGCTCTCCCCGCACTTTCATCCAGGTGCCATGCCGGCCGAGCCTCAGACATGCTGCCTAACCTAAATAGGGAGGTCGCAACATCTTGGGAAGGTGTTCGTATTTTCACATGGGCAACTCTAAATCGAGACAAAAAGCTTGACACTGTGTGGTTGATCTATCGCGAGGCCAGGCTGTTCTTTGGCGGTTTTTGTGGTTCGCTGGCAGCGTAGATGGCGCTATCTAATCACGACTTCAGCTCGAAGTTACTGTTAAACGAGGCATTCATACAACGTAAGCTCTTGAACAATTCCAACGCTGCGTCTTGCCCAGCGGTTGTTTCTTCATGGGCGCCACCCCAAGAGTGCCAATTTGCGATTCACACATTGGCAACAGTCATCCCGCCCGGATACTTTTCCAAACGGCTGTGCCGCTCTCTAGAAGCAATCTATTTTCCGCGCTCCCAAGATGTGGCGTGCGCGGTGTAGTGCTTATAGCAGGTGTTGCGCCACTCAGTTCTCAGCGGGTCGTGGTGGTGGTGGCGCCATTTCATGCGAAGACATGATGCCGACGGCTTGGCGACAACCCCCACAAATCTCCAACCACACCCCACTCCCAGCATCCTTTGGAGACTCGGGGCCCCGAATGAGAAGCTCTCAATGCACAGACCCGATATCGTGCCTCCGTACGGAGCTCCAGAAGCGCATAATGCTGAGGACTGAGCGCGGACAGAATTAAGCTCATTGGGCAGCTGTGCACCGACATGTTCCGGTAGGGGCGCGTTAAGCCAATGTTGCGTTGTGCTGTGGTGGGCTACAGATTGAGGATTTGTAGATAAGTCGGGTGTTGAGGACAAAAGAGTCCTACTTCGCGCGGCGTCTCTTCCATCCCATGTGTGCTCTACCTCGCGAACCCATTCAGCTGATGTCCGACTAGCACTCTCAACGGTTTCTACTTGGAATTCCTGTAACCTGCTCACAGGTTCATTCTCAGTCGCCCCTTTGCGATCTGTTGAGAGTCAGTCAACAAACAAACCTTCCTCTTTCGTCTTCGAAACCTTGTATCTTCTGCGATTGAACCCGCCGTTGGCGCCTTTTCCGCCACAAGTATCACGGACATTGACTTCCAAGCTCGTGGGATCCATACAAGGGACATCTCCAAGGGTAATGGTAACAGCCCTGGCTACAGCGGCACCCGCCTCCCAGAACGGAAGAACTTCAAAGCCGTGTCACCCAAGCTTAAACACCAAAGGCGCGTGCGTCGGCGCTTCAGCAAGGTAATTTTACTCGTGCCGGTTCCCAGGAGCGATACTGTAGAGTGTTGCAAACTTGTGGATGTTTGATCCAGAGAGCCTCACCCTGAGATGCAAGCAGGTTGAAACATCCGTCGCTGCTACAAGTGCTCTACGTGCTACAAGTTCTCTACGTAGAGACCATCGCCGGTGTCTTTGCCCTTGAACCGCGTTCAGAAGTCCATGATCCAAGATTGACAACTGCCGCGTGGTGGCCAAGATTATCACTCACGACCTTCTCCACACCCCGCATTCCCCAGATCTTCATCTCCAACCTTCTTCTTCCTGCGACCCACTGCCTCATTACTGCATATTTTTCCAGAAGTAGACTTTCAAGCTGCGTTCAGCGACGCTGTTGGCTCAACCAGAAACGAGGTCTGCACAGTGGGTGTTGGACGGCGAATCTGTGCCGTACAGTGTACTTGGTTCCCAGGCGACTTCGCAACATCAATGGCGCTGCAGTTACCAAACTGTTGCCCCTCTTTCGTCATGCTTAGGCCATGCTTGAGAAGCTTTCCGCGTCGGTCTTCTTTGTGGCTGTCACATCACGAGTCGCCTCGCCATCATGGTAAAGCTTTCCTGCGTCGTACTACAACTTTCTTCGTCACACCTGCTCATTTGCTGCTTTCGTCTTCTGGAAGCCTTCCTAGATCGTCGAGCTTCATCATCGTGAGTTCATCTTGGCGCTGTCGAAGCCATCGTGGCGCCGCACTCTTGGCTCGCCGTCAACTTCTTCTGGATCAACATGTTGTACAATACTTGTGCTCCAGCGGCTACCTCTTTTCGGCACGACCAACAGGTTACCAATATTCCTGCGTCTTTGAGAAAAGGCAAATACTGTGAGGCAGCGTCGGCATTCCAACGATATATGATGCCGCCACCAACTTGATGGTTAATCTTGAAGACGGCAAACGAGCTGTGGCAAACATATCGTGGAGAGATCGCCCCGCTTATTTTTCTTCCATTACTTTCGACACTGGCAGCAGAGCTGATTTCATGTCCGACACAACGCTATGTTGCCGGCCAGCCTAGCCAGGAGTACTACCTCAGTGCTCAGGGATGTTATACGGCTTATAGACATTAAAGTAAGGGGGAACCACTACTTGCGGCGGCCCCCCTGGATCATTTAAATCAAGGCCGATCGGACTAATAACAGCGCATTGCTATATAACTCTAGTTTCGGGTTATATGACCAACGAAAACGTGGAGTCGTGGACGAGGCAGAACACTGAAGCGAAAGTTGGTCGTAGTTGTTTGGGAAAAAATTCCCTTCCTCTATTAAGTCTGCAAGATCCTGAAGATCATCTGGGGCTGTAGCGCAACGAGACTTCAATCTTCCATATATACCCGGACAACCTGTAATTATACGAGCTATTCATATAAGGTCATCTCTGCCGACCATGTTGGAGCTCCTCACTTCTACCACGTCTCAAAGACTTCTTTTTTATTTCAACACATAATCAGAAAAGGCTCAGGCTGCCCAATTGAACTGCGAACGGCTAAAATCGGAAGATATCACAGCTCATACGCATTAATGTAGTTATACAAAAGTCATCTTTGGAAAAGGCTGATTTGCTTTGCAACAGCACAACTGAAAAAATTTAGTGCGCAAACGTCTTTCCAAAACAACATGAATTGCAGGCCTGGTGAATTGCCAAAGACTCTTGTGAAAACTTATTTTCATGGAAGTCCATAAAGCTACCGAATATCACAGCTTAGCTGCCACTGTACAGAAGAGATCTGATAATCCAGCCCTCGAAATGAGGTATAGATTGACCAGGTTGGGAAGCATGGAAGCTCCATCAATCTGTCTGAATTGTTGTTGTTCTTCGGTCCCTGCCGCCAAGTTTCCCCACGATCGGTCACCGTATTCTGAAAGCGCTCCCGGCCCTAGTCCAGGTTAAGAATTTTTGACAGGAACTGTTTGGACCACAGCCAATTTATATCGCGGCCACCTCACAAAAAATCAACAAATCGCGCCTGCCTTTTATCCGTCTTTTCGCCATCCGATCAACTTCGTGCTCCCAAATAAGCGCCCGCAAAGGCGATACGAGATAAGACGATGGCTGCCCAAAATGGCGACGCCGAGCGCGCGACAAAGAGAATTAGGCTAGAGGACGGAAGCGCTGCAACAACAACTGCAGCAACATCAGAAAATCAAGCAGCAATGGGGATCCCAAAGATTGTTGAGACTAGCACCAAGAATGCTCACAGTAAGGAGAGAGAGGTTGGCATATTGAGATGGGTCAACGAGGAGAACCCTGGATTTGAGGGCATCTTGAAACAGAGGTATAAAACTCGCATCGATCTCACTTTCTTCTCAGCTTCAAAGCATTCTTTGTCTTACCCCTCTTCTTTTGCAGCATGTTGTAAAATCACGTGGCGGCACCCTGATAGTCAACAGATCGCAGTAACCCAATTAAGCTATTGGACAGCAGACTGATCGGCCGGCAGATACACTGACTTCTTGGTTAACGAGATTACTCCGGACGGCAAGGTCACTCATTTAACTACACTGAACTCAACTAAGAGGCCCCAGGCAAAGGTTGAGGAACCGGTCGCCGAGAGTAAGCCAGCTGAGCAGGCACCCAAGGTCGAAGAGCCAGCTAAGGTGCAGGAAGCACCAAAGGCCGAGGAGGCGCCAAAGGTTGAGTCTACGCCATCTGAGGCCAAGCCAGAGCCAGCAGCAGCGGCGCCACCAGTAGAGTTCGCACTCACCAGCGAGGATGAGGTTCTCCTTGATGGCTACTTTGGAGCCGAAGTCAGAGAGAAGATCGTCAAGATATACATGCACATCCTCTCTAAGCCCAACGAGAAGGCCGCTGCCTACGGAAATGTCACCTCAGAGCCAATCCTGGATCGCGAACTCCGCACCAAGCTCCACCAAGATATGCGTCGCATCTTCTCTTCCAAGCTGGAGTCGAGCACCGACAAGGACGGTTACATCAAGATCTTTGCCGCAGCCAAGCAGCGTGCTCCAGGACCAAGAGGTGATATGTACCAGACCAAGACCCCTCGCAATCAGCAGAAGGGCAAGCTTGGCTGGGCTGAGCTTGGAGGCGAGCACCTGCACTTCTCCTTGTACAAGGAGAATAAGGACACCATGGAAGTCATATCCTATGTTGCCATGCGTTTGGGCATGAAGCCAAGAGCTTTCTCTTTTGCGGGAACCAAGGATCGTCGTGGAGTCACCGTCCAGCGTGTTTCCACATTCCACAAGAACGCAGACCAGCTTGCTTTCCTCAACCGCGATATGCGCGGCTCACGCATCGGAGACTTTACCTACGAGAAGCATGGCCTCGAGCTCGGTGATCTCACCGGCAACGAGTTTCTGATCACTCTCCGCGACTGTCAGTTCGGCTCTGGCGCCGATAACCTCCCAGATTCCGAGCGTGTTGCTTACGCTCAGAAGGTCGTTGGTAGCGCTGTGAGGTCCATCCAGAAGCATGGATTCCTCAATTACTTTGGTCTTCAACGTTTCGGAACCTATTTTATCGGCACCGATGAGATCGGCCGTCTGATCTTGAAGAACGACTTCAAGGGCGCCGTCGACGCCATTCTCTCCTTCTCCCACGAGTGCCTCTCCGCTGGCAGCAACCCAAACTTTATCACCTCGGACGGAAAGCCAGTCTCCCGCGACGACATCGCACGTGCGCAAGCCATTGCCAAGTTCCGTGAGACTGGCAAGGCTAAGGAGGCTCTCGAGAAGATGCCACGCAAGTTCTCTGCCGAGACCGCGATTATCCGTCACCTGGAGCGCAATGATCGCAAGACTGATTACATGGGCGCTCTGCTCTCTATCAACCGCAACCTTCGTCTTATGTACGTCCACGCCTACCAATCTCTTGTTTGGAACCACACATGTTCTGCGCGTTGGGCCGTTGCAGGCGACAAGGTCATCGCTGGCGATTTGGTCCTGATTGACAAGGGTGTCGAGAAGCCAGTTGTTGAGGAGCTTGACCAGAATGGCGAGATCGTTATCATGCCAGCTGCAGACGACTCCGCCGTCCGCGAAGAGGATATGTTCGAACGTGCTCGTCCATTGTCCGCCGAGGAGGCTGCCTCTGGTCAATTCTCGATCTTTGATGTCGTCTTGCCAACTCCTGGTTACGACATCGTGTATCCAGAGAACGCCATTGGGAAGTTTTACAAGACCTTCATGGCTTCTGAGCGCGGAGGAGAGCTTGACCCACATAAGATGCGCCGTCCGCAGAAGGACTTCTCGCTTTCTGGCTCTTACAGAAAGGTCATGGGCACGATTGGTAAGGATGTCTCTTTCGAGGTTAAGGAGTACAAGGATGAGTCTATGCAGTTTGTTGAGACCGACTTGGATAAGGTTATGAAGGCAAAGGCCGCCCATGTCCGTAACCCTGCAGGTGAGGCCGCATACCGTGCTCGCGTTGAGGCTGCTAAGGCCACTGTGGCTGCTGCTACGGCCGCTGAGGCGCCAGCTGCCACTGCAACTCCGGAGACTAAGGATGTTGTTATGGCTGAGGCTACCGCTCCTGGGTCAATGACTGGGGAGAAGAGAGCTGCTGAGGAGAAGGTAAGTAAGGAGGAGGAGAAGAAGAGCAAGATTGCAGTCATTGTTAAGCTGCAGCTTGGATCTTCGCAGTACGCGACTATGGCTCTCAGAGAGTTGATGAAGGAGGGTGGTGTTGTGACTTACAAGCCTGACTTCAGCAGCGGTCGCTGAAAGATGTTAAATGGGAAAAGATTGTACCATAGATAAGAAGTGCGAGATCCAGCGAAACCTCGACGCCTATGACATGTTAACTGGTATGATCGCCGGCCAAAACACCGTGATATATGCCCCAACCCAGTAAGCAAAACTTGAAGGGTGCTCCCTAGGTCTATGAGCCTCGCCGCAACTCCCCTTTAAACTGCTATCAATGAAAGTGGCGATAATCACAGTCGGGCCTGTATGTATGTCTCATGATGAGCGTGGTCCCTCTTAACCGTGCGCAGAGTCTTCGTCATCATCCATCAATAATCTCAATGGCCACGACAGTAACTGTGAAAGACTCATACAATAGTCGCCAAAGCTGCTATGGTGTCGACAACTATTCCAGCTCTTTCACCTTTGATTAAGGTATCGCCGTCCTTAGTGCCGCCTTCACACGATTCCTCGCCATTGCTCTTGATAACAAAGGTCACCTTGGCATTGGCCCTACTGACATTGGCGTTAGAGCACCTCAAGTCGTCAATCCGCAACAAGACTTCTCTGCAAAAAAAATTGGCCTTGGTGGTGTACAATTCAACCAGTTAGCATACTTTCAACCAAAACTGTCCGCATTTGACAAGTACGTACTCTTGAGCCCCGTCCTCGTACAAGCTTTCACGGCGCATGAATAAGCTTGGGCCTAAAAACCCTCATCATCGCGAAATGCTTTTTCACATTGACATTGGTATTCGGTCTGCAAACATCCTCTCGGGTTTGCAACTTCGTGCCAGCATCTCTGAGCACACACGGAAATCTCAACAACTAGTCCCTCAATACAAGCTGTCAAACCCTCTTCTTTAGTGCTGGGCCAGTCCTTGGGAGTAGAAGTGTTGTAAGACGTGCAAATCTCGTTGACGCTAATAGCGATGGTGTCGACGGTGGAGTGGTTGCAGGTTTTTTCAGAACAAGGCTCATAAGCTTTGAGAATGGCGGTAGAATCATTGCTGCAGAAGCAGTCCCATTCACAGTGCCCGCTGCTGTATTTGGCATAGATGACGGCTTGGTTGAGACAGGAGGGGACGCAGAGCGAAAGGTCGTTAATGATGTTTTGCATGCTTGCCGGGACGTCGATTGATGAGTCTGCGGCGGTCCAAATACTCGTGAGGAAGAGAGGGTGGCAACCGTCAACTTGTTGTACGGCATTGTGATATTCCATGGTCGTTCCAGCAGTGGCGTAAGGGAAGCTCTATACGATTAAAGAGAGCATCATGAAATTTCGATGAGTATTCAGAGAGAAACAAAAACTTTAGTTAACAGGTCGATGAAAGGAGAGAAGGATAGATCGCAAGAAGATGGGCAGTTACCCACCATCTGGGCCCTAGAACTCGGCCACCATAGTCTGATGCAGATTGGGCTTCATCTCTACGACGAAGAACAACGCAGGCCTACTTGTTTGGAGAAGATGGGCGGCTATATACCATCTGGCCTCCAGGACTCGGTAACTACAGCCTGATGCAGACAACGCTTCATCTCTAGACTGGGAAACAGAGGGATAACCGAGTTAGTGTCTGACCAGCCACTTCCATGCTATTCGGGTATACGGAAGCACAATAAATGAGAATAAATCCAAAGCGGACGAGGCTATCATTCCTCGAGTTTCACTCATTTATCCCATTATTCCCATGTTAAATCTCTTAGTAGTGCTCCTTCCTGTGTTAGTATTCGCATCTGTTTGACTATTTAGTGTCATCTTAGACTTATTTTTCCCGAACTGGCGAAGGGTTATTAGCATTTTGCTTGTTTACGATCGAGGTCGAGAGCTAGAGCCTTGCCATCGTTCCACGACAGCAACAATCTGGATCAACTCGGCGTCAGATGCGTCGTCCAAGACTGACTTGAAGCCAAAGCGATTGTTGCGCCCTATGCCACAGAAACTCCACTGATGTGGTTCGCGTGGCTATATACTCCCTTGACGTCGAACATCTTATACTGTAAATCCAAGAACATCCTAGATCCAAGTTTATCTTCCGTGCGTGCTGAGTATTAAACATATCCACAGTGGATCTATGTTTCATTCTAACTTAGTTAATTCGATTAAGGCATGAGTTGTAGCAATTGGTGGATCTCCACTTTAAAATTGAAATAACCCAATTGAGCTTTGTAGTTGGCAATTCAACAGGGTGCAGAAGGAAAATGGATAAATCGGGTCCAATCGGTTTCAAATCGATTAAATTTGGATTTATTCAGGTCGATTTGATTCATGATTCAATTTGATTTGAAGATTTTGGTGCGTATATGCCTCGCCGTCTCCAAATGCAGCCAAAAAGAGCCTCAAAATAGCAAGGACGGCTCAGGAAAGGCCTTTGCTGAAGACGGCTACTTGGACTCCGGACTCGGAATGGTTTCTAAGCATAAATGTTTGATGTAAATGTCCTTTAAGCGAGTTTTAGAACAAGATCTTCAGGTCTTTCGAATCAAATTTGGCGATTTGGGCACCCTGCAATGCATGACCAACGAATCAAACTCAAAAGAGGTGCCCATTTTGGGAGGCCATTATTCCACAAGATTAATCTCGATTAAACTTAATGATAACCCAAAAAGTTCGTCGCCCTTGTGTTTCGGCTTATTTATTTGGACCTCACCTCAAGGTTGAATCTCACTGTATAGAAAACCGGTCCCAAGAGTTTCCAAATGACGCGTCTTTCATATATTTTCAGCCAAATAATCTGTTCAAAATTCCTCTCTGGTTCATGACCGTTTCCCCCAACTTTGGCGGAAAAGACAAAGAAGGCCGTCCGACGAGATCGCGGATCAAGCGCCTATTATACTGTAAATACAAGCTACCTCCTGCTCTAAGAAAAAGAATCCCTGAATTTCTCCCTTTACAAAGGAAAACGCGCTTCATGTCAGCCAACGCACAGACAGAATAACCTGGCTACCTCGACAGGGCGTTTGTCCTGATGCCATCAAAGAGCGACGTCTCACAACAACCAGCAAGTCTTTAAACTTTCCCGTCCGTCCTCGAAATGTAGCAGGACAATGCCCTCATCCAGCAGCGGTACGCTATTGCCCTTGATTATCGACTCCTTGTTCTTCGTCATCTCTTGGTCTCATCGCCTACATAACAACTACCACCACCATGACTTCCCAACATCATTCCCACAGCTACAGTTCTCAAAGCAGGTCTTTAAAAACATCCATTTCCACAACTTCCCAATATACTACACTCTTCGGTTTGCGCATCTGTCCTTTCCCATTTCCCACTACCACCCACCCACACTCAACCCGCACACTCACCTCTTTAGCAGCACCCACCATGTGCCGCCGCGAAGCAACCCACTACCGCAGCTGCAAACACATAATCACGCACCGGGACCAGTGTCCCTCTGCCCGCGAAGCCACCCTCCGTAACAACATTCCCTCTAAAACCCACCGGGGACGGCTCGAGAAGACATGGTGCCACAAGCCCAAGTCTTTTGAGTCGTTCGACCGGTGCCGTGAGTGTAGGAAGGCGCATGAGGCGAGGGTTAGGGGGCAGGAGGCGAGAAAGGCGGAGAAGGCGAGGGAAAGAGAGGAGAGAGGTGAAAATGGGGACGAGCGATGGGTCAAGGGGTTCTTTAAGTGGTTGTTTGGTAAGAAGGATAGAGGGCCCTCTTCTTCTTGCTCCGGCTCTGGCCATGGTGAACGGGGAGGAGTAGGCCCACCATTTCGACGCACGCACACCCAACGCGAACACGGTCAGAGGATAAGGAATTCTACACCATACGTCGTGGATCAGGATGGCGCGGATCGCATGGTGCGGGGGATGAACAAGATCGACGCCCGCCGCGAGTCTGCTTTTGCTCACCTGAATGGCGGTAGACCGAGTACTAGTCAGGGATTGCATAGACCTCAATCCGCCATGGCGGGTGGCCGTGCGCCTCTGAGGGGTTCCAGCGCTGCTGGTAGCAGAAGAAATGATAGCTCCATGACGCAGTGGCCGTGGAGGTTGTCGGAGGGCAGGTGAGGGAGTGAGGCGCCAGGCGGCGTTCGCAGATCCAATTTCAGGAGGTAAAGTGCTGTTCTTTACTTGTCTCTCTTGGTCCGAAGATTTCCAAGTGGAAGATGTGGTGCTAACAACCAGGAGCAGGAGTGGACAGGAGTGATATGAGTACCTGCCCGCCGGAATATATGTAGTGATGGCGGCCTCCAGTTTGAGAAGAGAGGAAAGAGGCAGTTGGTGGAAGAACCGAGAGGGAGACGAAGATGGCGAGATCGGTAAATCGTATGCTGGCCATGCATGGGTTAGCAAGTGCTGACAGTGGTTGAGGTTCGGGTCTCTAAGGTGGGAGTACAGGAGTTTATCGCGGCAATCAAGGGAATTTCTAAGACATAAGTAATCATCGCTTATTGCAGTTTGATTCAGAAAGGTGAGGTTGCACTCGACGAAGAATGTGCTAGACTAAGATCGTAAACTAGAATGTTGGCGCTAGTGTCAGAATCACAATTCAAGAGATATAAAACAAGTCAAGAATTTGTAAAGTGTTGTTCAATGAACCTTTCCATTCATAATCGAGCTTTTCGTGGGTATATGCATCGGACGCTACAATTTGGAAGGACGGGCGGCAGCTTCCGCCGAAAACACTCCTTCTCTGCGTGTGCCTCCACATCCTGCAATCACTCGATGTTGGTGCATCGTCACAAAGAAATCCGTTATTTTGATTGGTGAAATTGTGAAGCCTTTTGCATTCATGAGTACACCTAAGCAATCCTTGAACGCAAGATTCCGGCACACCACGACAGGACTGGCAAAAACACCACGCCCAAAATGTCAAATTTACTTCTTGGCGGCAGCAGCCTCGGCCGTCTTGTCGCGCTGTCTCTTCTGCTTGGCACCCTCGTAACGGGCACCAGCACGGGAGTCGCGGAGCTTGCGGTAAGCACCACCCTCGACTGGGGCTGGAGCATCGGACTTCTTGATCTCGGTGACTGGGGTGGCGTGGACGATTGGGAAAGCCTTCTTGGATGCCTGGACAAACTTGGCGTCCTTGATATCGGCAGCGGAGGAGTCTCCCTGCTTGGCCTGACCGGCCCTGCGTGGGAAAAGGATGAGGCGGGCACGGTACTCCTTAAGACGGGCAACGTTGATGGCGAGGGACTCGGTGGAGAGGTTGACGCGGCGTGGGTCAACGGAGATACCGATGGTGGAAGCGAGCTTCTTTGGGATTCCGGCCTCCTATTATAGTTGTCAGACGGCTATTCTTCGTCTTTTTGCGCTTTGATGTAATATTTTACCTTCAACTCCTCGATGGAGAAACCACGTCCAGCACGAACGCGACGGTTGTACTTGAGGGTTGGGCAACGGACGACTGGTCTCAGCTTGTCAACTGGGCGTGGAGCGACAGCTGCGGCCTTGGTGAGACGTGCATTGCGGCGGCGGAGCTTGCGACCTGGCTGGATTGTGCGTTAGACCCCGATTCTGACGCTATTCCCAAAAGTTCATTTCTACTTCCTCCTCCTCGACCTATTCCCATGTATATCTCAGAGTCTGTGTATATGTACCTGGTCGAAGTGAACGCGAACGCGACGCTGCCAATCCTTGCGGAAATCTGTATCCTTCAGTCAGCCCTCCGCTCCATCTACTTCCATTGTCGCGCAATCGATTTCGTGTCGGCTTACGGTTGTGCGGGATCTGCTGGTTGTGCTTGATAGCCATTTTGGATCAAGTCGTCGCCGTTGTCGTGGAGGTCGTTGTCGTAAATTCTCAAGTCAGAGAGAAACAACCAGCAATATCCTCAAAATCTCGCTGTGTGTGCGCTCGCTTAGCCCTTCTGGTCAGGGTGCACGGCCGCCAAATTTGATCTGTTAGTGGCTGTATCACGTGAGTTGCGGGTAAGAAATTGGGGAAATTGGCGATAAAGAGTGTGTCCTGAGGTCGCAGCCTCGTCCAAACGTCGGTGCAGCCTGGTGGTTTCCAGGCATCAAACCAGAATTAGGCAGAAACCTTGCTAGACACCGGCTAGCGTCATTTTCAAATTTCAGAAAGTCCATATATACTCGGCCCCCCCCATCCTTCTCCTCTCCTTTCCTCTTCTTCTTTCTTCTTCATACTTACCTTGTGATGGCTGGGAAGCTCATGGATTTCCTTGGCCCGAACGCAAGAGCTCCATTGCACGTCGGGGACTCAAGCGCTTGCCAATATCCTTCGGGGTCTTGGATCGCGGAATTTTTGATTGCATCCTTCTGGGATCTTTGTTTTCATTGATTCGAGTGCCTTGTGCCTCGATGCGAAGAAGACGCTTCATTTCTGATATCCTAATCTGCCTTCTCATTCCTGTTTGCCTGTGCTCAAATTCTAATACTGTATCAAGCAGTCGTGCCCATGCTTGCAGTCCATGTCCACCACAACCAAGCTAGATCGCGCTTTCAAGCTATACACCAAACGTTCTATGTCGCTCGCCATGCCCGGAAGCGTTACTCAAAAATGCGCCTGCCAATCGCGAATGTCGTTCCGTAAGAATGACATCTATCCAAGCACAACCTTGGGAGATCCTCATTTGAATCGCGATTTGCCCATAACTACTCAACTCCTCAATACGAAACAGCTCACACTGACGTACAGTTGGCATGATACCTCTATACCTGTGCAGCCTTACAATATACAGTCTAATCTATAATACAAGTGCAATCCATCACAATGTCGTCCCCAAACCATCCACAGCACCCAATCGACCACACCTCAGAAATCATGAACGAACTCACAGCGATTGAAAAGAAGCAGTATGAATCTGCCTCCCCCCATGCCATCCCCGGCAACAAAAAACCACACCACTCCCCTGGCCCCGGCAGACCTCTCCCAACATACGACGTCTTCTACGCCGGCGCCGCAGCAACCCAGTGCTTCGCCTCAGTGCAACAAATCTGTGCCCACCGGAACGCGGTCCACGTCTACGCGAACGACACCAGCAGACATGTGGAGAGGAATCACTATTGCACGCTTGGCAGTGTTTAATTTATGATAGTCCGGAGAAGGGGGCTAGGTTGATAGGCGTGGAGTATATGATTTCTGGGGAGCCGTTTGACGGGCTGGATGAGGAGGAGAAGAGGCTGTGGCATAGTCATGATTATGAGGTTAGTAAAGAGACCTTTGGCGCCAACCGGTTTCTGGGAGATCTTTTCCATTACGAAATTTACGTTTCTGGGCGCCCGCGGTCGTGGCTCTGAGAAATTGACCACGAAATTGACCTCCGGCTGTTAATCGACAGGGGCTCCCGGAACTCGACAACCAAGTCGATTTCTGGAGGGCAACCGATCATGACTCCCAGAAATTCACTTCACAGTCGACTTTCCTGTGCGCTAACAGGTCGAGCGTCTGAGAAGTTGACGTCTTAGTTGACTTTCGGTGCTCCAACCGGTCGTGTGCTGGAGCCGACCTTTCATTACCACCTTCATTTAGACATTAAGCTAACCTGTTCTCTGCGTACAGGTTCATTCAGGCTGGTTAATTCTGCCGAATTCTCTAATCGCAGACAAAATCTGGTCCCTCGCCGAGCAAAAAGAAATGGAAGTAGTAGCCGGCCTCCACGGCAAAACCATCCACTTCTGGTAGATCGACGGGGGCGACTTTCTCCGCGTTAATATGCCACAGATCACGGTGAGCTATAAAGATGACTCGCTGGTGCACTGGGAGAAGGCGAAAGACAGGGATCAGAGTTTGGCGTTGATTGTCGGCAGAAGGCGGAGAAGAGGAAGGGGATTCCGCATTGGACGCCAGATCCGGAGGCGGATAGCTGCTGGCATCGTAAGGATGGGAGGAGGCAGGGTAATTATTAGCTCCAATAATGTGGGCGAGGTGAATGCTGAAGAGGGGCCGGTGTTTAGGTTGATTTGGAGCTAGCGTAGGCTGTAGCTAATTTGGATTGATTGACAATATTGAGAACCCCGTCGACAAGTTGGACAACTTTTCAATTTTGGCAATTAGCATTTGAGAAAGCCGACCCGTTTCCTAGAACGGATGTGTGGATATCATTGAAAATTGTATTGAAATATGTAAAGCCTCGGCGGCACAACTGGTGTCGCTTAGGTATCTTGGGTACCTCTTGTTCAGATATGTGAGCCAAGGTCGATTGCAGAAATGACACGACATTTCGCGCAATTGATATCGCTCACTAACAACCGATTAACGCACACTGAGACAAATCTGACTATCTTGCGCCGGTCCTCGGGCCTGCGTTTGGGCGTGCGCCAGCTTGTGGTGGGGGTCGCGTGCGACGTTAATGGGTTTGTAGTCGACCTGCGACATTAGCCAGCAGTCAACGTTGGCTGTATTCCTAAGAGCGATTCGATCGTGTAAAGAGATCTGCGCTGTATCTGATGGTAGCGTCCTTCGTGTGTGCTGTGTTGTGGCCTAAGTAGTACTGGTAGTGTGCGAGACTGTGGATTCGGGATCTGGCCAATGTCGCCAAATGGAGGACGTAGGTATTATGTTGCACAGCTTGATGGCGAGCTTGAGTGTGTTGGTTGCCAGTGTTAAATGGGCTACCCATTTACTGCTGCCGGTACCTAAATGGTGGGAGGATTCGTCGTGAGTAAATCAGTCGCTGGGAGGAACAAGAAACACGCGTGGAAAAAAAAAGCTAGCGAGCTGAAGTATAGAAGTAGCGGAAGTTGTTCATTTTAGGCTTCTTCTAGCTCTACTTATTGTGACCAATTGTTTGCGCGGGCTGAGTATTGGACTGTGCTCTTGGCGCTGATTGGTGGCAATTGGGTTTGCCTGCAGTTGAAGTCGTTATTGTTTGTCGAGTAGCGCCACGCGTCGCATCTGTAAGTTGCGTACATGCACTCAATCACAGAGAAGGCAGGAGGAGAGATACTCGACCAACTCTCTGTTCTCTAAAGCGCCTCTCCTCCCGTTCCCATCTCTTTTCCATCAATATATCACGCAGGTAGGGTAAACTGAACTGTGTGGTTTGGCGTTTTGAATTCTCATTCAGCTGAACCTAGCGAAGTAACGAACACCAAGTCCCAGCGTCACTCCGAGGAGGGTATCGCACACTCGCTCAGTGATGAAGCAGGTGCCCATTTCTCGTAATGCTTTACTCCACCCAGCCCAAATCCTTTCCCACAATTCGTCGTGAATCATCCGCTTACTTCTTCTTAGAGACACCGACGGTACGGCCACGGCGACCGGTGGTCTTGGAGTGCTGTCCACGGACGCGGAGACCCCAGTAGTGACGGAGACCACGGTGAGCGCGGATCTTCTTGAGGCGCTCGAGATCGTCACGGAGCTTGGAGTCGACACCGTTGGCCAAGACCTGGTAGTCCTTGCCGTCAACAATATCGCGCTGTCTGTTGAGGAACCAGGCTGGGATCTTGTACTGGGTTGGGTTCTGGATGATGGTGACGATGCGCTCGAGCTCTTCGGAGGTAAGCTCACCGGCACTGTTGTGATTCGTTAGTACTCAGTTTTTGCTGTTCTTCATCTTTCGTTCGTCCGCATTCGCTGTCGCAAAGCCTTCCCGGAGAAGAGTCGCATACCGCTTGTTGAGATCAACATCAGCCTTCTTGCAGACCAAGTTGGAGTAGCGACGGCCGACACCCTTGATCTTGGTCAAGGCGTACATGACCTTCTGCTTACCCTCGACATTGGTGTTGAGGAGACGCAGAATAAACTGGAAGGACGACTTCTCGCCGGATACGAGAGACATGATGGGCGACTGGGGGTTGGGTGAGGTCGCTGTCGTTGCTGTCGATGCTTGCCAGATAAAATGTTCTGAGGCTCGAATTGCGGAAGTGTGCGTGCTAACCCTTAGTGCCACTTTTTCGGCAAGCGAGGTCACGTGGTGGACTGCCTCGCCCATATTGAATATGACAACCACGCCAAAGCCGACAGCACTAACCACATTAAGGACTAGCGCCTTCATAATTATCATCATTCGCTAGCGCTTGTTTTATTTGTTAACTTTCCATTGAGTTTCTACCCTCATTTGCGCAGAAGCCATGATTATTCCGGCCATCATGTTACACCGAAATGCCCGATTCACCAGTACAAAGCGCCCCAGCGCCCGCCCGCCCGCCTCAAAGGGCGGCAGCCAAGTGGGTTTGACAGGATGGCGCCTATTGGAACTAAGCGCCGACAGTATGCTACATCGGCAGGCAGCACTCATCTCGGCCACGTATACTCATCCACATCACGGACGAGAGCAAGATTGGTGGCAAGTCTGGTGGTACTTGTTGCATTGCATGACTTTCAGGGTCCACATTAGAAAATGCAATGGTCTTTTCTCCGTAAGTATATTCCATTTACTCAGCCGTAGCCAGATCGTTATGCATGTTCTCCCTGCGACAACATTTGGGCCAGCCAGTCAAAGTGTATACCCGCAATGCTCGAGAAGTCTCTCCATCCACGGGCGATTCTTCTGAGCCGCATCAGCCTATTCCAAATGACTCTATTGGAGTGTTTATACTTTGGCCTTCTTCTCAATCTCGGCGACAAGGCGCTCCTTCACGGCGTTGACCAAGGCATCGAAGTTGTCGAAAACTGGAACGTTGTGCCTCTCGCAGAAGTGATCCACATTCGCCAGCCTTGGGTAATTCGGATTGCGACCGAGGATTACCTTCCCCTTTGGGCCGTTCTCACCGAGCTCCAACAGACTTATTGGCAGCACATTCGGAACCCCATTAACCACCACTTGGGGGAGCCACATCATGATTACCGTCGACTCCTTGAGGTACTTCGTCTCCCAATCGACCTGCTCCTTGAACTTGCTCATGTCGCTGCCCCAATTCAGATCACGACGCGGGTTACAGACGGTGACCGGGAGATGGCTGAGACGGTTGGCGGCATCTGGTTGCCAGAGCGGAGCGTCGCCCATCGCAATCGCGCCAGCGAGGAAGACGGAAGTGGTCTTTTCTGTAAGATGGGCATCTTCTGGCGCCTGGACGTGCGCCCAGCTTGTGCTGGTTGACATGACTTCGTGCTTTTCTGAAAACAAGTCAGTATTAAGATCTGGACGTGGAGTAGCAATCGCACTTGAATCGAGGTACGGGCAAGATGAGGAACTTTGGGAATGAATGTTGCTGGGAAAAAAGATGAAGGGAGGGTCGCTAAAGTCAATTAAATGCTCGCCCAATTGAAAGATAAGAAAGGCAGATAGGTGGGCGTATTTGAAGGTTCACAGTGATTGACGATGGTGCAATGCGCTGAATGAAGAGGAGGGGTCGTGTTGTCACTCGCAGCCTTGCAGGTTGGAGTGGTGGCTGAGCTTTGTGCTTAGCACAGCTCTTATGCATGGTGTTGCTGGGATGGCAAGGCTTGGGTATTTCCCTTTGTGGACGCGACGGCTGACTGCAGAATTAAACGAATATCGCACATAATCAAACACCGACGACGCAAGTCATGATAACGACACGGCATGCTCAGCTTGGGTCGTGTAACGACTCCACGAGTTGCAAACGCCGGGTGATCTGCCATAATGGCTTCTCTTTCTCCTCCCTTTCTCCTCCCTCTGCCTTGCTTTGTCCTTGGCGTTCGGCTCCTTTCATCTCATTTGCTTCAATTCATTCATTCGCTGTTCCTTAGCTTTTGCTGCTTTAGCTTCATCAAATTAGCATTTTGTTGGTTACAACTACCGGCTCACCGCCCATGTCAGGGCACAGTTTTTGCCGCCAGCATGCCCAACAACAAAGCAACGTGCTCGACTCTCATACTCCTCTGCGCTTCCTTCACCATCGCGCAAGATCGCGCGGTATGCTACTATCCCGATGGTTCAGAAGCAACAGATTGGCCACTCAGTCCATGCCCAACACCTTCGACGACAGCAGTTTCGGCATCAAACCACTCACATTGCTGCATCCCTTGCGCTGGCTGCACCTGTCATCCTGCTGGTCGTTGTGAGTATCAAAACAAAGCGGGGAAGAGAATTCATCGTGGAGGTTGCAATGACTCGACCTTTTCAGATCCTGCTTGTCTCCAGCTTTGTATGAACTTGAAAGGCCAGAATGAGACTTGGATATGGCTTGATAAATGCCAAAGCGATGAAGATAGGTGGCGGTGTGGCTCTGGAAACGGATTACTGGCAGACTGCACCATGGCGGAGCAAGGGGTTGCGATTAACCTCAACGAGATTGATAGCTCTGGGACAACTCCATCTGCGAAAGCTGCCTATGACAGAATCATCGCCAACAACATCCTGATAGCGGCTTCAACAACGACGGGAGAGAGCACTGCCACCGATCAAGAGACCCCTGAAAGCACCTCTACAACAACCGATCCGCCCGAAGAGCTCCCCGTCACCGCCATAGCAGAAACCACAAGCCCACCCATCTTTGCACCACCAACTCAAGATTCGGCATCCAGCAACACAGGCCTTCCAGTCGGAGCAATAGCCGGCATAGCACTCGGCGGCATCGTCGGCCTCGTAATAATCGGCATCCTCCTCGGGTTACTGCGGCAGAGGACTCTGAAGAACGATCCACATCCAGACGGCGCCACAGATGACGCTGCCGAAACGCCTCGAGTAGTTTATGGACAGTCGGAGGCGACGAGTATTTATGGGAATGTGTATGAGATTAGTAGTGGGAAGACGAGCCCGAGAAGACATATGATGGCGTATCGTGGTGCAGTTGAACTTGATGAGCAGGGCCTGGGTGGGACGCCGACGAGGGAGTGGGTGGTGGGAGAGGTTAGAAGGATGTAATCGGTGGCTTCACGGCCTAACGCTTGGATTGGATCCGATGACGGCGATGATTCTGATGTCGATGAGGTACTAATGGCAACTGGGTCGTCTAGTGATCGATGACATGGTATAATCGAATACAGATGGAACGGATACAAATGTCATACCAACCCATCCTCTCCGCGAGGCTCTCGGTGTTGTTATAAGGCTGGCCTGCAGCTCAACGCTCCACTACATGTCCAGACCACTTGAGGAGTAGGGAAGACGGGAAGAGAGTGTGAACATGATTGGCGCTGGGTACTCATTATGATTCAGCTTGAGAAGGTACGATCTTGCCGCACAAAGTGACAGATGCGGTGTACAGTCCTAGTCCTGAACAAGGCTGGTGTGCAGTGTAGCAGAGTGCCACATCTTGGTGGCTCGAAATTATCAGAAAGGAGCAGGCGGAACCTTTTTAAGTGTCGGCTAATGCTGGCGGCGATGGTGTTGGCGGATGCGGATAGCAATGCCCCCCAACTGTGATCGCAGCCGCGGCATGTTGACAACGATGATGATGACGGTTGTGGTGGCGATGGCAACTAAGCAATCAAGTCAGGGATCACATGTCGGTATAGTTAGATGCGACAGTGAAGGAAATAGAGATGAAGACACCTTCGCCTACCCGTGCGGATGGTTATGCTGCGCGTGAGTGAAAGCCTACTCTTCAATACATGGATGCATAGAGTTGACATCCTAACGGGCTGTTCCCGATATCGCAATCACGAGGAAGAGTGCAGAATATATAGGTACCGCAAACCAGCTTTCTACTCTCATCTAGGCAGTTTCAGAATTTCAATCTCAATCCTATAAAACCAAACTTTGGTGAGCTTGTATTAGGGGGGCAGCTAACCAGTTCGTGTGCCAAAATCTGCTAGCACCACGACTCCAGTTTCACATACGCTTGATGTCAAAGTCCAATTGCACGTTTTGTGCTGCTCAAGATGGTCGATGGTGTCCAATGCTTCTATATGGAGGCGCTGTTGATGTCATTGAAAGACTTGAAGCGTGAGGCTCAGCACCGCTTCAACTCCGACTCGGCCTTGGGCAACCTGATTGACGCCATGTTTATCCGGATCGTTCATGTCGTGAAACGCCGCAAGCGCTTCAGCCCTTAACCTCGCCACGAAATGAACATCAAAATCCATGGTTTCCTTGACCTATGGCGACAATTCTAAAAGACCGATGACCAGGCAACTAAATTGAAACTCCGCCGACTCAACATTGTTAAAATGTGGCTGATCAATGAGCACTATTATTCGCCTGTTCATGGCCATATCATCGCAGACTGCTTTTGGCTCAATTCGGCGTTCTTGTGCTTCCGAATACAGAGACGCCGTGCGGCTATGCTCAAAGCTTGGAATGAGCTTCATGGTCTGCTGTAATGAATAGATATGTCTCAAGTCCACGTAACAGGCTGGTTATACCGACCGTCAAGCCACAGCTGTAGAAGCTTCGGCACACAGTATTGGGGGCCAGAACTCGAATCTAGACAACCTCGAGTTCATTCGCTCTAATACTGTTTACGGAATTTCGTCAGTCCAACGAGATTGATCGACCCTCAATACCAAATTGATAATCCACCAATGTCCGCATGTCATCCATCATAATCCACCTCCTCTTAATCACATCCGTATTTGCCGCAGCGATCCATAAACGAGAAAGCCCCTCCACCATTCAAGTCATTATCAACAACCTCCCATCATGCTCCTCAGAGTGTCTCAACCAGGCGGTTTTGGACATCGAATGCAGTACCTGGGACAGCGAATGGGCATGTTTCTGCCACTCCTTCTCCGTCGCAGTCCTCACATCCGCAACACCATGTCTAAAAAAGGACTGCACGGAGGCCGAAAGAGAAGAAGTTAAGGAAGGAGCTGATAACATCTGTCAAATTTACAACGACGATCTGGAGGCAAAAGCTACGAAAGTTACTTTCAGCATTAATTCACCCACTTCGCCGTCAGATCCAAGCGAAACTCCGACTGATCCAGCACCCACTACTACCTCCTCTCCGGACGGAGATAAGAAAATCATGAGCTTAAGCATACCAGGCTTCATCGGCACAATGAGCGGAGTTGTGGTAGCCGTCATGGCTGTTCTGGGATTTATAATGAGGTGGTGCAGGGGAAGACATTAGATGTCAGCGATCGTATATTCAGCATTCAACAATAAGAGAAGTTGCAGCATATATTGTGGAGTTTATCGTCACCAACAGCCCTCATTATCTATACTAGTAACAGTTAACGAAGCTTGGCGTGTCAACGTTTTGCCTCGGCGCACGCCGATATCAGTGGAGATCTCGATATGGAACTGCCCCGCACTACCCCGCGTTACCATGAGCCTCGAACGAACGACGTCTAATTTACTGACCCTCCTCTCTTGGCTCTCCACATCTGACCTTTGGTAAAGGGCGCCTTGGTGGATACTGTAAAATTCCTCTGTAGCTATCTAGCTATCTCAATATACTTTACCACTTCTTTTTCTTCTGTATATATATACCTCTCTAGTTTAACATATATGCGATTCGCTGGAGTAAAGAAATATGGCGGCTACTAACTTGAAGCTCAACGAGAACGGTATCCCAGCCTTTGACGACCTGCCGCTGCGCAAAGGAGACCCTCATCATTCGGCTTGGGGACTCTATGGGGATAATGATGAGCTTGGGACTTTGAACAGGTTGACGGATGAGCGCGTCCTGAGGAGCGCAAAGGCTGAGATTCAGCGTGGTACTCGGTGAGCTTTTTCCCCATCTACTTACAACCCAAACCTCAAAAACATATAAAAACTGACCAGTTCCGTTCCCACCTCCAGCGTATCCCTCAACTGGTCCCTCACCGCCCAAAACCCAACAGCCTTCTTCTCCCGTCAAGTCTTCCACGCCGAGCTCATCAAAAAAGATGGCCACACAGTCAACGACGACATCTGGACCTTCAACTCCCAAGTCTCCTCACAATGGGACGGCCTCCGCCACTACGGCTACCAATCCCCCCACAACGTCTTCTACAACGGCGTAACCATGGACGCGATCCACTCCTGTTGTAACGGGAAGCCCAGCACTGTGAACGGTATCCAGGCGTGGGCCGAGCAGGGCATCGTCGGTCGTGGCATCCTCCTCGACTTTGAGAGATGGCGTGTGGCGCATAGACCGGAGCAAGAGTTTGATGCCTTTCAAACTTACGGAATTACATTGGCCGATCTGAAAGCTTGTGCGGAGTGGCAGGGGACAGATATCAAGTTTGGGGATATCCTGTTGATTAGAAGTGGGTATATGAAACAATTCGCCACAAAGTCCGCCGCCGAGCTGCAAGCATATAAAGACATCAGCGGCTGGGGAAAAGGCTTTGCAGGCATCGAGCAATCCGAAGACGTCCTCCAATGGATCTGGGAGAATTTCTCCGCAGTGGCAGGCGATCAGCCAAGTTTTGAGAGTTGGCCGGCGAAGGGGGATTATGCGCTGCATGAGGTGCTGCTTGCGGGCTGGGGTTGCCCAATCGGAGAGCTGTTCGACTTGGAAAAGCTGGCGAAGGTTTGTGAGGAGAAGAAGAGGTGGAGTTTCTTTGTAAGTAGTGAGGTTTGTAATGTGCCGGGTGGGGTTGCTAGGTAAGTCTTCTTGATGAATGGAGTGGGGATGTGCTAATATGCCGTAGTCCGCCGAATATTCTGGCTATCTTTTAGGCGAAGCGACGATCGATATCGAATGAGTGACGATGTTAATATAGGCGCTGGATATAGGAAACCGCGTATTTCCATGTGATGAATTTCCGAGTTATGTATCCCAACCAATAACAAATAATGTTCTCGCACAAGTCCTCAAACGCCTGACATCCCATGGTATCACATATGGCTAACCTCAGCTCCCAAAGACGATGTTGTAACAACACCAATGCACTAATACACTCCGGTCCACTTCTCATGACTAGGTCGCCTTCTTCTGCGACCTCTGCTCACGCTCATGGAAGCCACTCACACAGGTATTCCGCATTTCTTCAGCTTGCCGGCTAGGTATTGCTTCTTCGTGTAATACACTCCCACGACCGTGGCAATAGAGCCTATGCCCCAACTATCCCGACGGATATGCCAGTTATCGTGCTTGTACTGAGATCGTCGTCGTTTGGGCTTGTAAAACTACTGCTAGATGTTATGGGAGTCGCGCTTCCGGAGGTTTCGGATCCATTCTCTGACGTCGCGGCTGCATTATGCGATACTTCGGCTGAACTGATGGGTGTCGAGGAAGTAGTCGAGGAGCTAGGGATGTGACAGTAGATACTTCTCCTCGCTCTTCTTGGCCTCTCTCAGCCGGACAAGCCGACCACTCGCCAGGTATCCTATCCGTCGCACCATCAACACAAGGCCACCCATTTGGAAATCCACCTTTACTCGTACACTGCGCAACAAGCTGCCACGTCTCATCCCTCGGCCTAGTATCCGTGCATACCTGTCGACAAAGATCACTTCCCAATGCTGGATCTGCGCAAGTGCCGCGGTACGACACTTGCTTGCCTTCCTGCTCGACGCTGCGGAGACCAGAAGGAGTGCAGGTGTAATTGTTGTTCATTAAGCAGCAGGTTTACACGAACGTTGAGGATGTATTGAATGCATTCTATCCAGGACACGTCTGTGGCGAGCGAGCCGTCGGGATAGTAGCAGCTTGCTCATTGTGCATGCGTGAGCGGGTGGGATGCGAGGATGAGACACAAGCCAAGGACATACTTCGACATCGCGCATTTACCATAGAGTGATTGAAGAAATGCCCGTTGCTTTCGTGTCCCAGGATGGATCGAAGTCTGTCGTGTAACTGTGGTGTAAATGAGTCCGAGAGGATTTTGTAAGGAAAGTAGAGAGAAGACAAGAATGGCAGAGGCTTGCGATGCCTACAGAGCACCGCCCCCTTCAAGTGTTGTGTACGCGGCGGCTGAATCGGCGGTGCAACCATGGTGTCTTGGTGCCTGGCCCTCAATGTTGTTGAGCGCTTAGGTCAGGGGTTGCCTGCATGAGGTTGGTATGCCCTCGACAAGAACGAAGCTCTCATCAGATTGGTTTTGCGATTCATTTGAGAACGAAGGGCAATGCAACTGCTTCAACGCTGTGTTTTCTTCGATGCTCAAACATCGCTGCAGTAACCTCCACCAGATAATGCTTTGTATATAAAGTCAATACATGCGCAAACTCGCGAGTTCCTTTTTCATGGAAACGTAGGCCGTCGGCTTCTCCGACCCCGACACACAGTCATAGAATGAGCCATGCGTGCTGGTATCCCACTTTCGTTGAACTTCCCAGCCTTATATTGCTTCCAAGTGTAATATGGACCCACAACTATCGCGATGAGCGCTTCACCTGCTATAGCTATGCCGGCCATTGCACCTGGCCCTAGATCGTTCGTGTTGCGGTTGGTGCTTCCAGCGCTAGGTGTTCCGCCAGTTTCGATTGCAGAACTTTGAGAAGCTGTGCTTGTTGCGGAAGTCGACCCGCTCGTTGTTTCGCTTGCAACAATTGCAGTGGTGGAAAAAGAGGTGGCCGAGTCGGACTCAACTCCAACTCTCTCAGGTATACCATCTTTCAGACAGGCAGACCAATCCGGCGGCCACCAATCCTACTGGCCAGGCGCACAAGCCCAGTTTGGGTAATCGCCACACCGCACCGCAAATGACCATGACGAATTCAAAGCCGGCGTGCCAGTACATGCTTTTGGGCAATTTGGGCTTTGCCAAGTTGGATCCGTGCAAGTGCCGCGCCACCATATCTCGCGTTCATCTATGTGGTTGTATCAATACCGTCCCGAGTCGTATGTGCAGCCTCCGAAGCCGTCTATGCAATATGGGTATGGGAAGCCGTTTGTTGTCGGTTGAGTGCTATTGTTTACAGGTGGCCTATTTGAGGTCGAATGCCACGGAGACGTCACGGTAGTCGGAGGATGTCATCTGCTTACAGGCTCTGACATCTGACGCTGGCCAGTGGACGACCGGTTGATACAAGAGGGAACTCACGTTTCTCATGACTGTTGACCGTTTACCTCCAGATGTCTCTTTCTTACCTATTTTTTATTGTCAAAAAGTACACTAATGTGAGAGCTAGGTGAGGCAATCAGGATATTGAACATTAAATGTTGCAGCTCGCCAACTCATGTCCGAAAGTGTGTTTGTTTCGCAGACACCACTCCAAGGGATGTGCATGAAAGTCGGTTTGCTTGGCAGCGACCACTCGGGAGGTGTTATCCTTAGTCATTTAAATATACTGCGACCATGAGTATCATTTTCTAAAGTTGTTTGAGCGGACTAAACCTTTTATTAACGAAAATTAAATCAAGTTGAGGATGATGCTTTGGTGTTAAGGAAGTTCGGAGTGGTGATACGTCAGTGCGGCGCCGGGGTCGGCCAAGCACTCTGACAGTGCCAATCCACTTCCTTGGCAGTAACCTTGAAGGGTTCGTCACCCCCGCCATCGCGCTTCGTGTTTATTTCCGCGCAAACACTTCACGATGTAAACTTCTCAGACCACTGACACAATCGAATCCTGTCGCTCTCTCAGGTTCCCGATTGACGGTAAACACTCACTACACATGACGGCATAAACAACATAACAGCGGCCAAACCACCTGGCGCAACAAGCAACAACACAACGCAACACGAAGACCAAGAGCAGAAACGATTCCCTACCACTCGCGCAATCATGGCGAAATTCATCCTCCGCATCTTCGTCCGCGCCCTTCTCGTCGTCACGCTTCTTACAATCATAGTCCTCACCTTCTCCTGGCTAGACGAAGGCAAGCAATTCGACCGCGATGGGTACCGCATCTATCCTTCAAGCTCTTCGCCATCATCAGCCTACTCTCAATCACGACCGCAGTCCGTCCGAGAGCCATCGGAAAGATACAAGACAAGCCCTGGCGACCATCCTATAAAGAAACTGATAAATAATGCGAATGCGGAGTTTGATAGCGTGGTGAACAGGCAATCAAAGACCTTGGAGGAAGCTGTGAAGGAATATGAGAGGAGATACGGCATCCCTCCTCCACCAAAATTTGACATATGGTGGCAGTTCGCGAAAGAGAGGAAAGTGGTGCTTGTGGATGAGTTTGATACCATTCACCACACTTTACAGCCGCTTTGGGGACTACCGCCTAAGGTGCTGAGGGAGAGGGTTAAAGAGGCGTTGGGTCATGATAATGGACTCATCGGCTGCCAGATTAGGGAGGGGAATGTAACTTATATTGAGGGGGGACGGAGGTGGATGAGGGATGCTCTACGTGGGATGATGGTCCCCTTCATCAACAACCTTCCAGACATGGATTTAGCCTTCAACATCCACGACGAACCCCGCATCATTCTCCCTCAGGAAGACCTCACCAGGGTCCTCGCGGAAGCGGAGCTCGCTAAAGGTGTCCTAAGGACAGTCGCGAAAGAAGGTGGCCTCCTCGACGCATACACACACAAAGAGGATATACGGGATGCGAGGGGGTGGACAGATGTACCCGAGACTCGATTTCTGAGCCTGCCTCACCAATCGACATGGTCTTTATCCCGCTCTACTTGCCCACCGGACAGCCCATCAAGGTCCTTGGAGGAACTACAGATAGTGCCCGACTACAATGCCACGAGTATCATCGAGCCTCTAGGCTTCATCTCAAACACCACCGCCAGTTCCGACATATGCTTGCATCCTTCATTGGCCACGACCTATGGCTTCTTCGCAGGCGCGAATACTTTCCGACCCTCCCAAGACCTTGTGCCCGTCTTCAGCCAGTCAAAACTCTCTTCTTTCCAAGACATCCTCTATCCATCCCCATGGTACTGGGCCGACAAAGTCCCCTACGACGAAGCAGAAGACAAGCCATGGGAAGAGAAGACATCAGCTGTTTACTGGCGCGGCGCAACTACAGGGGGATACTCACGTTTCGGTGGCTGGCGACGTATGCATCGTCAGCGTTTTGTGTCCAAGGTCAAGAGTCAGAATACCATCAAGGTCTTGGGGAAGAAGGAGGGTGATGATAGGGAGGATGTGGAGTGGGTGGTTAGCGCCGAGAATATGAAGAAGTTTAACAGCATGTTTGATGTTGGGTTTGTGGAGATTGGGCAGGCGGATCGGGGGGATGTGAGCGCGATGAAACAGGTGTTTCACCTGACGACAAAGTTAGGGCAGGGTGTTGCGTTGGGGTGGAAATATTTGCTCGATATGGATGGCAATGCCTTTTCCGGCAGGTTTTACAGCTTTTTGAGGTCTAGGAGTGCGGTAGTGAAGATGGCTGTCTCGAGGGAGTGGCATGATGAGTGGGTGAGGCCGTGGGTGCATTATGTGCCGGTGAGTGTGCAGGGACAGGAGTGGGTTGAGACGGTGAGGTGGTTGTTTGATAGTGAGGGGGGAAAGAGGACGGAGGAAGGAAGGAAGGTGGCGGAGAGGAGTCGGGAATGGAGTGGTAAGGCGATTAGGAATGAGGATCTAGAAGTGTGGTTCTTCAGGCTACTGCTTGAGTATGCAAGGGCTGTGGATGATGAGAGGTTAAATTTGGGGTTCGAGCTTAAGGCGTAGGGGAGATGAGAGGTGTTGTTACGAAGTGCCTGATGTTGGGCAAAATTGGCCACCGGCCTGAGCCCGACACGGTATATTGCTGCCGTTGAGAGACGCTTCCTTGACCTTTTATTGTTGAGGCCATGGAACGGTGTCTGCAATGCCGCAAGATAGCTTTGCTGGCTCGGTTGTGTTCAGTGTGCCTCTCCTCAGCATCCCGGCTTTGAATGGTAGCCCCTGTTCATGAGCTCAAACCAAGGAGGAAGTCTCGACATATGTATAAGTACGAGGACATGATAGAGCGGAGTTTGGCATTTGGCATTTGGCGTACGGAGTTATATACCATGAGATAAAGATAGTGCAATGTTTCCCTCAAGGTTCCCCACTCTTAACGTGATGACCGCGGGCCGGTTGCCATGGCGATGAAGGCCGAGTACTTCTTCTTGCCATGCCTCGCTATAGCTACAGCCGGAGGAGCGCATAAGTGCTCGCGCCCAACTCTAATCAAATCGCGTCAATTCGGCACCCGGAACAGCGGGTCGCTGTCAAACATCTTGGCGGTCTCCAAGACCGAAGGAGCAGCTGCCTGTCAAAGTCCCTTCCTTTTAGCTTAGCAGCTTTCGCAGGTACGGAAACTCGGGCAGGATGACATCAACACCAGGCACGACAGCGCGCATGGAATCAACATACCTAAAAGCTCCGTCTTGAGCTTCAATACTGCGATACCACAATCCGAGGCATCCGCGTGAACCATCATCTGCCAGCTGCTAACGACGACGAGGTGTTCACTAGACATATACTTCGATTCGCCAACCGACAAACCGGTAGCGAGATGCCAATGAAGGACGCAGATATCATCACACTGTACCTCGCTGTTATACTTACTTACTTCTCTATTCGCTACCTGAGGCGCATGGATCATCCGGGTTCCCCGCAAGCTTAAGCACCCTCACTTGGTTACTCTCACGTAGCACAATGCCAGGTATGCACGTCACCACGCTTTGCATTCAACGCCCTGTCTAACAGCTCAAGACCAAGCCTCTAAGCAATCACCACCACGCCCCATCCTCCGCAACCCCCGACCATGTCCAAACTCACGCCCTAGGTCCCGCCCTGTCTCTCCCCGCGGGACCCGCCAATCCTCTCCAATCCCCACAAACAGCGGCGCCCGCCGCATCTCGGACTCCTCGACGCAAAGGAACCCATCCGTCGCTCATGGGTGCCCACTGTTCGAACCCGAGCCCACTGGTTCACGGCGCCGCTCCTCAGGCAGCATAGGAGCAATGCGGCACCACTCCTTGTCCCTAGACGAAGAGGGAAGAAGGGGGAGTGTTACGCCTCCGCATACCAGGGATCTAAACCCGAGGAGGAGTGGACGTAAGGGGTTGGCCCGTGTTGAGGGCGAAGCGGACCATGTCGCTGAGGGCCCGGCGAGGTCTAAGATATCTATTCCGAGGAAGAGAAGCAGCAATGATAGTATACTCCCCTCCACCTCGAATACGACCACAGAGTCAGTAAGCATTCAAGGAGAAGAAAATGGAGGGCGTCGTCGACCGAATGTAGAAGAGAAGCGGAAGAGCCTGGGGAGAAAATTGGCAACCACACTGGAGAGGGGAAAGGTTGTTGAGGCGCCGGGTACGACCGAGGATGCGCGGAAGTTGAAACAGACTCGCCTGGACAGCGCTGTGAATCTGGAGAGCAGTTTTAATGCGGAGATACCGGTGTCTGTTTGGTCGCGTATGAGTAGAGCGAAAGAGGATTTGGCTATTAAGGAGAGGTTGAAGGAGCAGGAGGAGAAGGAAAAAGAGGGGCTGGATAGAGAGGATGCTACGCAGGCCACCCAAGGCGCCAGTATCGTGGAAGAGGGGAATAAGCAGCTAGGGGCCCAGGTCCATATGGAAATCCCGGCCTGCGAAGTACCCATTGGGAAGCAGGGGAAAAATGGTGTGGACTTCGAGCGCCAGGAACTGGCAAGAAGGAGTGGCGAGAGTACGTATGATTCTAGACACCGTCTTGGTCGGCGGAACAGTAGCGCCCTTACTAAGGCAGGCGAAATGACGAGATCTGGACGCGATGTAGTTACCACCCCACCACCGGGCTCTATTAAGCGTGCCTGCAGCACGACGGGATCGTATGGCGGCGCCTCGACACGGGGACTGACCGCGAATACCGTTCAAACCACCAACGACGACACCAGAAGGATCACGGGAGGACAGAGCGATGGCACTGGCGATGGCACTGGCGATGGACGGCTTAGCCACGCTGCTCTCCGCCTCCCTTCCCACACAGCAGCGACCAAATTCCAAGCATTGCTTAGCGAAGGCCCGCTCCCAAGAAGGAGGAAAAGCAGCACCAGAAGCCTGCGCGCCCACATGAGCAATGGGAAGCAGGATAAAAGTGCCGAAACCCAGTCCGAAAGCGGGACACCCGTCCCGTCGCATTTATCTGGCGAACAGCTCGGAGATGATAAAGCAAGCAACGCCACGGAGAGTGAAGACGAGGGCAATGATGAGTGGGATGAAGAGAGTCTGTTACAGCTTACAGATTGGTGGAGACAAGTCCTCGCAGCCGGCGCTACGCCGAGTCCAAAGGAGATAGCGATGATGGATTCATTTCTGGCGGAGTTCATGAAGGAGGATATGCCGAAGTTGGATATGGTCCTCCGCACCCGTCTGCATAGATTGTTGGTGGCTATTATTGATGGTGCGGAGGCCCACCGTGAATGGGAGGAGGAGGATGTGGAGAGGTTCCATGAGCTGGAGCGCAAGGCGAGTTTGTTGGAGAGAAGGTGGATGAAAGCTACTAGAGGGCGACTATTTAGGATGGAGAGAGAGAGGAGGGGTATCATGTTTGGGAAGAGTGGGAGCCTGGCGATGGTGCAGCCATATTCGGGGGTTATGGAGGGGCCGAGGTGGGTGACTGAACGTAACGAACGAGCCGGAATGGCTGATGCTGAGCCTGGAGCGTAATTCTCTCCTTACTTCACCCTCTCACTTCTCCTCTCTGCGGTGTGCTAATACAGGATGTAGGTGGTGGCTCAACACTACTTGTGCTTACCGAGACGGCATGATCGGCAACACCCAAGGCTACGTCTCCAACTTCAAACAACACGCCCACCCCACCCTTGTCCTCGAAGTCGGAGAGGAATTCCCCACCTCCTTCATCCACACAACCCGCTACGTAAACGAAGGCACCATCTACTATATGCTGCTGCCCCTTCTCTCCACCCTCGACAAGCCTATCCGCATATTGCGCAACTGGACGCTGAAATCAAAACTCGCGCCCCCGGCAGGATTGAGGTATGATGGCTGGTACGATGTGCTGAGTTATGGGTTTAAGAGGGTGTCAGAGGAGGGGGACACGTTTAGGATCGAGGTGCTGATGAGGAGGTGTAAGAGGCAGATGGAGATGGAGAAGGTGCTCATGGTGCCCACGCCGAGTATGTTGGATGAGTGGGAGGAGTATCTGGCGATTAGGGATGATGAGATGAGGCGGGAGAAGTCAGTTGCCGAGTACGAGGGTTGGCATCGCAGGGAGAGGGAGGGGGAGTTCGAGAGGGAGATGTGGCTTTGTGAACGGGTGGAGGAGGAGGCGGGGGGTTTGGAGAGTGGGGGTGTGGTGCGTGCTTGGGAGGGTTCGTAGAGATAAGTCAGACTTTCGAAGTTGGTGGTTGAAGGAGGTAGACGCTGGGCACCGGATGTTTGGGCTGGAATATGATTGGAGACGCCCGACGGCCGGTCTATTGGCGTTCATTATGAGCATGGAAGGTAATTGGGTATTCGCTTATCAGACTATTAGACTAAACTCTGATGACTTGACTGCCTTGTCCTCGGTTATCGACAGTGATACAAGGCTCTAAACCACACAATATTCTTTCTTCCGCGATGAGGGGGGGTCTCGAAAGCCGCTTTCACGCCCACGTGAATGCCCTTTAAAAGTTCGTTTTCGAGTGAATAGCCATACTGCCAAGAAGTTATGCCGTCAACCCGAGTCAGCAGCTTCCACATCTGCTGGCGAGATGCGCCAGTCAGGTAATGCAGACGAACCGGAGAGGAAGCGGCGGTGGAAAGGGGAGTTGGAAGTGAACGCGCAGAGGATACGGGATGAGATGGCTCAGAACAGCGCAAAGATAATAGCGCTTCAGACACAGGCGCAGCTTGGGTTAGACTTGACTGAAGTGGAGGAGAAGATGAACCAGCTAGAGCGGCGTTGGGTGCCAACGTTAGTTCACGATGGTTCCTACATCTGCACCGGCGGGGAATTGGCCCGTCGGCGCAAGGATGAGTAGACGGCCTGCCCCTGCCCAACGTGAGCTCGGCCGGTGCAGCCGGGCTATCTCGGTATTCCAGATCGCCGGAGGGCGTTCATTCGTAACCGGGTTTCCGCCCGAAGACGACCGTTGGGGGATGACCCTGAGTCGGGAAGGAGCTGCAGGGAGCGCTGCAAAGGCGGGGGACGTGGAGACTACGAAGGATGCATGCTGCACCAGCGACGAGAGAAGATGGGGGGAGGGGGTGTGTTGGAGAAGCAGACGACGACGGTGGACTGTAGTGACCGTATTATTTCCATTTTTCTTGACGCCTAAAATTGTCGGGAGCCTTTTCGACACCCACGCCAATGCTATTTGAGCCAGTGTGGTGTGAAGGTAAAGGCGTATTGCTCTAGTACATAGCTACGTAGGTACATGGCAAGTGACTCCCCAACGACTCGATTCTCCACATCTGTTATGGTAGTTGCAGTGGCGCGACTGATTCTACTAGGCAAGGTGTTGGAGCCTGCTTGATAGCACAAATTTTCCGATGCTGAGAAGAGGGATTAATCGAAATCACGATAGGGAAGGATAGAGCTTGGGTTTTAATTCATTAGGCCAGACTGATACTCCTCATAACCATCCTATCCTATCCAGGGTATCGTCAATCATAGAGCTCTGCTCCTCACCTCAAGCTGAGCTCGAGTTAGCTATCCAGTAGTCACTAGCAACCAGTACTATTACCATACTGTTCTCTCCCCCCTCGCTACCTAGATGTAGAAGCTCTTAATGTTGTTCACCAGAAAGTCGTACGTATCAGTACGGAAGTCATCCTTGACAAACGTACTCCAATCCGCATACATATTCAACAGCCTCTTGTTCTCCTTCCACTCCGGCCACTTCGCAAACCTGCGACTCGTCCCCTCATTCGGATCCAACGTATTCACAAAGCTGAGGTAATAAGCCCTGAAGGCGTCGGCGCAGTAGTCTGGTCTAATCCCAAAGAACACCTGGATCAAATCCGACCCGTGGAAGGTGCCCAGGATAGGCAACCCGTAGTTGAACGAAGACAAATACGACCAGGTCTTAACCTCGGGGCTAATCTTGGCCGTGGTGTTCAACACAATGCGCCGACTGAGCGTGAATGTGAGATCACCGAGGATGGCGGCCAGGCGCTTGAATTGCGGATACCAATTATTCAGCAGTCCGGTTCTAAACGGTGACCCGTCTTCGGAGAACGTGTTGGGATAGGTGGCGACGAGCTCCTTCATCTTGGCTAGCCCGGCGTTGATGAAGAAGGTGCCGGAGAGGTATTCTGCGACATCGTTGGTGGTGCGGAGGAAGTTGGATTGGAAGAGGGCGAAGATCGTGCCCTCGTCCTCCTGGCTGCCGAGGATATAGGGGACGCGGGCATACCGGCCCGATTCAAGGAGGACGTCGGGGGAAGCGGTGAGGTGCACGCCGTCGGGGCGTGGGAGGTAGGAGAGGGCGAGGGAGGTTGAGGAGAGGAGGGAGGCGACGCTGTTGGTGGCGTTGAGGAGGGTTTGGTAGTCTACCTTCCTTAGGCAGGCCAGTGAGTTTGGACCACTGCAGCCCGCGGCGGCTGCCACGGTGTCGTATACAGCCTGCCCCTTCACGCCATCAACCGGGTCTGCGGGGACGACAGAGCCCGAGTTCATTATGCCACCGCGGAAGAGGGGTTTTTTGTCCGAGGTGCCTTGGCGCTGGTACGTGTGGTCCCCGTCGTAGAGGACCATGTGGTCGAAGACTGACATGGCGCCGGCCGACTCGCCCCAGATGGTGACTTTGTCGGGGTCGCCGCCGAAGGCGGCGATGTTGTCTGCTATCCATTTCAGGCCGAGGCGTTGGTCGAGGAGGCCGATGTTGGCGGAGCCGTCGTCGAGGACCTCTTTTCCGGGAAGGAAGCTGGGCGTGTTAGTTTAGTGGCGAGGAAAGTGGCAAGGAGTGCTTACCCGAAGCCGCCGACCCGGTAGTTGACAGTTACGAAGATGACGGGCTTGCCTTGGTTGATGGAGGATTGCACCCATGGCGAGCCGTCGTACATGTAGTTCCAGCCCAGCTCGAAACCACCACCATAGATCCAGAAAAGCACAGGGAGCTTGTCTCCTGGCTTAGTGCCTGCCGGCCTATGGACGTTCAAGTAGAGGCAGTCCTCTCCGGCGTTCAAGATCTTCTGAATCAACGGCGTGTTCAACAACAGGCCCAGCGCCGCCGTTGGGATCGCATCCTCAAGCACAGTACTAAAAATAAACTGGGGACAACTCATCCCATTCTTCTGCGCCTTAATCACGCCCTGATCCCCTGTCAAAGGCACCGGCGGCCTGAGGCGCAACTCGCCAACCGGCTTCTTTGCGAATGGGATACCGGGAAATTGCTCGACTTTTCCGCCCAGGCCGACGATGGTGGCTTGCGGGTAGGCGATGGACACGGTTGGCGCGACGGTGGCGCGGGCTTCGATGTCCGCCGCCTCGCGAGCCGCGATGATGCCTTCTACCTCCTCAGCGGTTGGGGCGCGGGGAATGTTGGCTGGAAGGGCGGCGGCGAGGCCGATGAGGGAGAGGATGGTGAGTGAGAGCTTCATCTTGACGGCTGCCGGTAGTAGATCGCTGCAGGATCTGAACCGTTTGTTGACCTGGGATGAGGCTTGAGAGGAAAACAGTCGAGGAAGGAGTGAGGCAGTACTTATGGATTTTGGAAGGACCAGCGCGGGGTTCCTACATGAGCACAAGCAAGGCCGATCTCTCCACTTGGATGGAATGATGCTCGGGGCTTCGATCTAAAGTGCTGCGCCGTTGGACTGGTAGGCTGCGAGTGACTCGTCCCACATCGGAAAGTGGCTCAACAGAGTCACCCGCTGCCAAACGTGGAGCAGGTTGCGAAGAATGCGAGCCCCTGTCATTGGGCTGAAACAAAGCCAAGGGAGAGATATAGAGAGGCGGACTCCCTTTCCGTTTTGGTTCAAACTCCGTGCTTAAACGACGTTGAAGTTGAGCTTGGAGTGTGGAGAACCCTGTCTCGTGTTCGGCATTGGGGTGCAGAAGAACCGATATGCTTGGTGCAGGGAAGAAGACTTGTCTGGGGTTTCAAAGTGCCTGTTTGGGATACGAGATGCAGATACAACTGCGCGACATTTCGTTTGCTGACAAGAAGAGTCAAGTTTTTGGCGTCGTCGGCACATTTAGAGTTTCTGTCGCTACTCGAAGGTAGACTATTTGACATGTGAGAGAATAATTATGGTGTACTTGGGCAACTTGTACAGTAACATTTTCTTGTTTACCTGGGTAACTCGTACTGTAACATTTTCTTGTTTACCTGGGTAACTCGTACTGTAACATTTTCTTGTTTACTTGGGTAACTCGTATTGTAACCTATTCTTGTGTGATCTGCGAAACTATCAGACTTAACGGAAGCCCGGTGGTCGACCAAACATTGATCTCGAGATTTGCTGGTGGTGTCGTGAAGATGTTGTATCTGAAAATGTTGTACCTGAAGATGTTGTACCTGAAGATGTTGTACCTGAAGATGTTGTATCTGAAGATGTTGTACCTGATGATCGTGTACCTGATGATCTCGTACCTGAAGATATTGTACCTGAAGACGTTGTACCTGAAGATGCTGCACCTGAAGATGTTGTACCTGAAGACGTTGTACCTGAAGATGCTGCACCTGAAGATGTTGTACCTGAAGATGCTGTACCTGAAGATGTTGTACCTGAAGATGTTGTATCTGAAAATGTTGTATCTGAAAATGTTGTACCTGATGATCTTGTACCCACGGAAGCTCACGATGGATGCATTAACGCTCAAGTGACTCTCCATTCCATCTCCCAGATGTCGGCTAAGCGCCAAGCTCGACGACCGAGAAAGGCCAGGCGTCTATGGCAGTTGATCCATACCCACGTTGGCTCGCGTCGTCCGGGGAAAGCCCTAACACCCTTGTCGTCTGTCATGTTTTGATGTTTTGATTGGTACCTTAAGGAGCTCCCCTGGAATAAGGGGTTAAGCTTGGTTTTAGGGTGCGGGGTACATGACCGATGGTGGATCGGAGTTGTTGAACTTTGAAAAAAGGCCGGTGGGCGTGAGCACATGGTCACATCGAGTTTTCTTCACCGACTCGACGTCAATCATTTGAGGCTACGAGTAAAAGCTTCCTTACGCTGTTCACGGCGCCCTGCCCAGAAAGACTGAAAGGCTGAAAGGCTGAAAAAAGGCTGAAGAAAGGCTGAAAAAGGGCTGAAAGACTGAAAAAAGGCTGAAAGACTGAAAGGCTGGTGAGGAGCAAAATCCACGGCGTCGACGAGATCTCTTGAGCTCTGTTTGTTGCCGAATTAACTGTTGGCCCTCTCAACGACTTTCTAGGACTACTGCGCCTCACCGACATTTCTTAGTCTGCCCGCCGTTTGTCTTTCCTGCTTGTTTCTTTCCCATCAATCTCGCAGTTCCCGCCTTCAAATCTTACCCTGTTGATCACTCCATCTAATCTTGCCCTGTTGATCACTCCATCTCGCGCCCTGTTAACCAACTGGCTGACGCGGCTGAGACGAAAACGTGCTTCGCGAAATCCCCATGCATAATTGGACGTGGGTTGGAGCGCTACCGACCAACCGTGACCAGCCATGACCAATGAGGGCCTACCTTCGATCTCTTTCTTGGCTTCGTCATGTGTTTGTTAGCTAAGCAAAAAGAGCTCGTTGCGCTCGTAAACTGCATAGTTCTCTCGGTCATGAGCTTCCCCCAGGACAAAGAATCAGCTTCAAGCAGAATTGACGAATCAGAATTGACGAATCAGAATTGTCGAATCAGAATTGTCGAATCAGAATTGACGAATCAGAATTGACGAATCAGAGTTGTCGAATCAGAGTTGAGGGACCCGTGGCAACCCCTTCGTCTGCGACGGAAAGCTGCTTGCAGAAATGCTTGCAGAAATGCTTGCAGGGGCTGTATTGGTAAGCACCAACACCGTCTCATATGCAAATGTTCCAGTATCCCTGGGCTGTCCCTTTTCATCCCAGGTGCGCGATTGGGCTTTGTAATACTCGAGGTCCTTATAAATTTGAAATGACGTAATGATGTCGGGAAGGACAATGCAAGGTTTCATATGCAAGGATTCATATGTAAGAATTCATATGCAAGAATTCACATCCGGAGAGTATTGAATGCACATGCACCGTGATCTCGCTCCTTGTTGGCATAACAAATCGCCAAGTCAATATTAAATTGTATTACTGAACGGCTAACATCGACGATGCCGTTTGAGAATATTTTTTGTAATTGGTGATACGGTAGAAAGGTCGGCTTCTCCGCCCTGGCGAAGAGCTTCCTGAAAGCACCGACGGACACCTCCTGACTGAGGCTTCAACCACAGTTTTCAAGCTGTGCAAACCTGTTAATACTCAACAGGGCAGCGAGGAATACTCTCCCGAGAACCTTCATGTTACTGTCGATTTAATGACAGTCAGCATTAAGATTTCGCATCGCACGAAGAACTAGTCTATCGAGTATAACGAACAAATATAATGAGAAACAACCGGTCGCACGAAGAACTAGTCTATCGAGTATAACGAACAAATATAATGAGAAACAACCGGCCGCGCGGGCCCGCTATACTTTCGCGACTTCGACAGAACGCTCGTCAGCTCCCATAAAACGAGCAGGAAAGAGTTATTCCTTCCGTACCCTCTTGCGATTCTTTAGTAAAACACACCGCGCCCGAGCTTCCCCCATGAAGACAACCATCGGCAAATCAGACTCGCTCCTCTCTCATCCAAGTCGTTCGGTTCCTCCCTCGCACTTTCGGTCTTTTTAAACTTCCCACCAACAAACCAAAAATCGTCACAACCTCACATTCCGATCGATTTGATACATAGTTTTTGTTATGTAGGCCTGATAGTTCAGTGGTAGAATTCTTGCTTTGGGTCCTCGGCAACGAGACTAAATTGTAAGAGGTCTCCGGTTCAATCCCGGATTAGGCCCATCATTAAATTTTTGTTCCTGATTTTCGGGCGGGGTCTGTTTTGTGGCTCCGTTGTTTTGTGGCACCTTTTTGTGCCTTCCCTTCTTCCGGAGGGGAGAGAGGGTTGGCAGAAAAACCCGGCTGGGAGTAGCGCCGGAAGTACGAAATACCGGGAGAGATAAGATACGGAAATTTCTGTCGACGACGCGGTTTCGCGCTGGTCTTCTTGCCTTTTGTTCTTGTCAACACCACCCTTTTGCTGTAAGAGGACAACGCCAGCTCCTTTGCATGGCGCCGTCAGCGATTGTCGTCGCCGGGCCTGGACATCAGGTTTGTACGTCCCATCTTCTATTTTTCCATACCTAGGCAGACGCGATGCGATGTCTCTTGCCTCGCTCAGCCTCCCCTCACCCACGGGAGGTTTCGAGCTGGATACCCGCCGTCCGAGTACGCCGTACGAGGACAACCTCATGCTTCTCCCCATGGGAGAAGCGCGGGGGGCGCGTACGAGACAAGAAGAACCCTTTAACGACCTTTGAGTGCGTGGCCTTTAGCTCTGCTCCTGCAAGGGAAAAGGGATCAAGTGGAGGTTGCGCAATTAGTTGATATTACATTTCTCCACCCCCCGGACCCTATAGAAGGGGGATGTGACGTGGTATAAGAAGGGGGATGTGGTATAAGAAGTGGTGTAGCAAGATTGGATCTTGATCCGCATTTTAGCTTGAGAAATGAGTAGAGGAGAGAGATCTAATTACGCATGCATGCCATTCGACCGTGCTACATGCCATGTGCCTGCTTTGTGTGTGTTTGTGCGTTTCTGTGTGCTGTGGGTTGTTTGTGGCTGTGGCACGAACCCGATGCGAACCGGCGGCAGAGCACACGTTGCGCGGTTTTAGGAGACAAGAATCGGAATGGTATGAGACAGTGCTGTTGATCAGTTGCGGCGGCCAACGACTTGCGCTGTTTCTCCTTGTTGTCGACCAACGTGTTGCTGGAGTCAGTTGGCTGCTGCCGGCCAACCGGTGTGCGGTCTGATGACAGGAGCTGACTCTGCGGCGCTGGCGTCTCATCAGCAGCGATGGAGATTGCATGGTTTGGTGCTCGAATCAACCGGTTCACGGTGGCTTAGCCCGTCGAAGTTCAAGCAGAGTATGATGCCCAAGAGGGCTTTTAATGTGATTCTTTCTATTTACTCATCTCGCTAGCTCTTCATACAGTCCGCTCCTCGCCCCAGACGGCACTACTCTATCATTTTCTCCAAATCCAAAAACAACCCCCAACGCCAGTGTGCAGCATCACGTTGAGTGATCCACTTGGTATATCCCATTGCCTCCGTTTTAGTATCCAATCGCTCCAATTGCTCGTTGAAACAGCATTAAGTCGTTATCTGTCCTACCTTCTTACTAACCAAATAAATGGCGGCACGTGTTGCCTTTGTATCCAAGACCACGCCTCCTCCTGCATACTCGTAGCCACCACCACAGGCACGCATCATACTTGGTGCCTTCATTTTTACCGCCGCCTCGGTTCTCCACCAACGACCTCGAACAACTTGACCCAGTTCGGCTTACAGCCCATAGCCACTCTGTGCCTTTTGGACTCTCGATTCCCCTGCTCAGTTCTTGACCCAGTTCGGCTTACAGCCCATAGCCACTCGGTGCCTTTTGGATTCTCGATTCCCCTGCTCAGTTCTTGACCCAGTTCGCCTTACAGCCCATAGCCACTCGGTGCCTTTTGGACTCTCGATTCCCCTGCTCAGTTCTTGACCCCATAAGCAGGATCAACATCCAGCTTCGACGCATCCTTGTTCTCAATCGGAATACTAGTATGAATGCTATCCTCACTCTCCGCCCTCCCCACATGCTGAATCGGCCCCTCGTAATGATGACGTCCCCTAAACGCCCACCACCCCAACGCAAACACCACAATCGCCACAAAGTAAACAATAGCATAATTCATCGTATCAGGCGTGACAGGCATAACAGTCGGCATGACGAAGATGACGCTCACAAAAAACGTCCACGCGCAGCCGTACGCATTGATGAACACCGACGCCCTTCCAAGGTTCCATGGGCCCGGTACGAAGTCGCCAAAGATGAGCTTACACATGATTGGGATGCAGTAACTCAGGTCCAAGGAGATGGCGCACACGTTGAAGACGCCGCTGATGGCCGTGTAGGAACCGAGACCGATGAGGTTGATGGCGATGCAGAACAGTACGCAGAACCAGACCGAGGTAAGCGGGGTGCCAGTCTTGCTATTAATCCTCGTCCACACGCTGCTAAACGGCAAAAGACCATCACGCGCAAAGGCGAAGACGGTGCGGGCAGTAGCTTGCAAAGCGGTGAAGCAGACGAATTTAATAACGATGAACCCCGACAGCGTGAAGAAGATCCCGCCCGCTTTGCCGAGGGAGTTGTAGAAGATCTGTGCGACGGGCTGGTTGATCTTTGAGTTGACGAGGACATCGAGGATGTCGGGACCCATGCAGAAGCACAGCACGATGTTGAAGAGGAAGCCCCCGATGTATGTGAACACCATGGCGGCCGAAATAGCCCATGGAGCCTTGACGGCTGGGTTGGTCATTTCTTCGGTGATATGCGCGGTCGCATCGTAATCCGTCATCGTCCATGCAACGGACAAAAGACCAAAGAGGAAGGAGAAGCCCTTTGGCTCCCATCCGGAATTGGACTCGACGTGCGTGAATACGTATTCGGCTGTATTCTTGTTCTCGGTCTTGACCAACAAGGCGATGCAGCAAGAGATCAAAACGCCGATGTGGAAGATCACGTACCCCTTGGTCATTTTCTCGATCCAGTATGTGGACATGGAGTTTACGCAGCCGGATATCAAGGTGAGACCGGCCATGACGCCGATGGTGTGCCCGTTGGTGATCTCGTAGCGGAAGTCGGTGCCCATGCTCACGGCAGCGAGGAGCATCTGCGCGGCGCCGTATTCGGAGGAGGCTACACCTGCGATTTGGCCGAGGAGGTTGATCCAGCCTGTTAACCAGGAGAGGATTGGCGAGTACTTCTTTGGCGCCAGGCGCGAGACGGTATAGTAGAGTCCTCCCGAAGTAGGATAAGCAGAGACGAGCTCGGCGACTGAGAATGCGAGGCACAAGCAGCCCGCTCCTCCGATCAACCAACACCATACTGCTGCCGCCGATCCTCCGGCATAGAGCGGATAGGAAAAGGTCGTCATGACGGTTGCGAACAAGCCGGAGATGGAGACGGCGAAGGAGAAGGTGGAGAGGTAGCCGAATTCACGCTTGAAGACGGGCTTGTAGCCGAATTCTTCGAGTTGAGCATCGTCGGATGCTTGGCCTTCTGAGAGAATAGCATTCGTGCGGTCACCGTTGGAGTCGGAGCGTCCCAGGTGGCCTATGGAGCCGGAGCGGTGGCGGGAGACGTTGGACGTTGTGGTTGTTGCATGGGGGGAGGAGACGTGCCCGGATGTTGTGTCTGGGTGGACGTCATTGCCGGTTGTGGACGCCATAGTTTGATGTGTTTGTCAGTGCCAATTGATAAAATGCTCAGAAGACGACACAGCTATATCCAAAATACGCAAAGATGGAGATGTAGAATGAATATAGTAGAGGAGAGAGAAAAGGCGATGTTGACAGCAGAAGAAAAGCTGCAAGGTATATCGCGCTCGGCTGGCAAGGTGTCGAGAGTTTTAACGAAAAACATTTCCCACTAATTGGACACCCCAGTCTTATCTGGAGCTAACAGCTTGGAAAATGCGGTGCTTGGGTGACGCCAGAGTGGACCGTGGAAAGTATGGTTCAGTAAGGCAGCGACAAGCTAGAGAGCTAGCAGCTTGGCTGTGGAGAATGACAGCGTGGGCGACGCGCGACGTAGAGTGGCCATGATTGGATGTATGAAGACAGGTGCGCCTCGGCTAAGCAATAGTTTAAGGAAAAGAAGCTAGCAATTTGAATGAAACGGTTTGCTCCGGGAATGAACACAAATGGTCTGGCGGAGACAAAGATGTCGAGGAGCTTAACGCAAGCTGACGTGGGTTCTGCCCTGTGCCCAGGAACAGCCCCGTCAGAGGCTCCGTCGGATTCGATCGCTCTCAGCAGGAAATCTGATAATCTCCGCCTCTGAGCCAAGCACGTGGGACCAATAAGAGGGCGACAATTGCGGTGAAGCAGGGTCTGCTAGGCGATAAACGGAATGGTCAGGAATGCAGGGATTTTGGAGATCTGATAGGGAGCGCTGCAAGACACCTGAGCGGGAGGTCCGGGGGACGTACAGTATAGTCTCGGTAATACGATATGCGATGTGCCGATATATTCGATAGTGTGATAATTTTCTCGGAACGGATTAATCCACCACCC